>Ga0123342_1008523_pt1 | contig 12831 bp, 6 predicted proteins | sample Turbeawhitnodule_FD_89960 | JGI IMG/M metagenome (GOLD analysis project Ga0123342, IMG submission 89960) | Root nodule microbial communities of legume samples collected from Mexico - Turtle bean Mexico white nodule | ecosystem: Host-associated > Plants > Roots > Nodule | place: Mexico: Nepantla...
CTCATTTCTGGAGTTAAAGTGTTGGACTCAACGATTTCTCCTTTTCAAAATTCTCCTAAAAGGTATCATTTCTATCATATGTTAGTCAAGCATCAGGAGTAGGGTTTCTTTTTGTGGTCAACAACATTATCCTCACGGCACTCGATGTGGTTATTGGCTACCCTGTTGCTTCAACTTCAGGTAAAAATCATTTCCAAATTTGAACTCCAAACACTAGTTCAAATTAAATGACAAACCCTTTACTTAGTTAAATTGAGTGGTTCCTTGTGTACTTTTAGCATTTTCCCTAATTGGAATTAGACTTTCACTTTTAAAAAAAATTCTGATTTTAGTGTTCCATATAAGTAGTTATTTATTTTATCTACGTGTATCTCCCATCCCACTGTTGTTAGTTTCCTTTTTTTCCCTTCACTTTTACCAGTTATTTCTTGTTAGATTTACTTGCGACTCTTTTCCCATTGTTGATCAGTTTTCTTCTTCTTTTTCATTATATTTTAATTTGTTTTTTTATTTTTTCTTTAGTACTTTTTCTTGTGAATTTTGTATCTTTAAAATAGAAAAACAACTTGTGTCCACGAAAAAATTTATATATTATTATAGATTAATTTATTGTTAAATGACCATAAATATAGTTATACTATCTGTACACATTCAGTTTAATTAGATTTTTAAAATTAAAAATAGATAATATTTCCTGACGTGCAAATTAAAGCATGTTTCTAACGAAATACATGTTTTTTTAATTTGAGTGTATGACCTATTAGGATTACATATAGTTATTTATAAATTCTTATTAACTTAACTACATTAATCTAGTTTTGTATATATTTTTGAAAGAAAAAAATTCTTAAAGTTTTCTGATTGAAAAACTATTTATACATGTAAAGTAACTGATTTTTTTTATAAGCAATGCAAGGTAACTGATATTTCAAAGAAAAGAAAATATAAATATAATCAACGATATAATATGATCTAAGGATAGAGATAGTAGAGATTTCTTTTCCCATCTCATTGCTCGACTGAGTGCCCCTATTTATCCAGCTAGAGAAGCACTATTTAATGTTCATACTTCACTTGAATCATTCTCACGGTATTGAATTCATCTTCTTTAAGGTATTTGCATTGGTGAGAACGAACAAGGGTAACAACTCACTTCATAAAGCAGATTGTCATGTGTGTAAATGCTTATTAGAATTTCGTACCAAAGCTGAGGTAATAAAATATGTTCTTTTTACTTCTTGCATAAGACCGTTTGTAAAGCTAGATGGCGATTTAATTCTCATTTTTTTAGTAGAGAAAATAGAAACTTGACAATGTAAACAAGAGTTACTAGTATTTTTCTCTTTGCATGACAGGTGATGTTATTATTTATGCAACAATCAGATTTAAGATTAGGTAGACAGTGGGTTTTTGGACGTATTTACCTTGTTCGAAGATCCCGACGCCAACGCCAACGCCAGAGAAAGCCTTTACTTATTATGAGAGGAGTTATTTGGAGAGGAGGTTTATTGGAAAATATTCTTTAATGTTCAAGTAAGAGCATTATAGAATAAAAATGTAAATATGAGTTAGTATGAGTTGAACATGAAACTCTGTATGCTTAGAAGAACTATTCTGAATGATAAAATTATTTTCTTTAATGACTATCTTTTCAATTATTTATGACTAATATAACATTGAAGATAATAATTGAGCATATATATTTGATAAAATTGCACATATTTAAATTATGATTTTAAATGTTTTTGATTTTTTAAAAATTGGATATTTTATATAGATTTAAGGTGTATTAAAAATAAATATTTTTTTTTCAAAAAAAAGCACATATAACGACAGTTTCCAAAGGAACTGTCTTTAAAAATATATATATTTTTAAAATAAATTATTTATTTAGTAGCTATTTATAACGTCGGTTAAATGGTTAAATGGACTGTCGTTATAACACATTTATAACGTCAGTTGACAAACTGTCGTTAAAAATGTCCGATCTATAACGACACCCGCAATAACGATGGTTTAAAAACCGTCTTTATATGTCTTTTTAACCGTCGTTAATGTACTTTTTTGTACTAGTGGCTGCACCTATGCTTGTTTGCCTGGTTTCTCACATTGATTTGGCTGATGTTCCTCTATGGAAATCACCTAGTGGAAACTAGTTTGTGGTGCTTGATTAATCTGGAATAGATTATCCTGTATTTCTATTTCTGGTTGTGATTGCAAGTTGAGAAAATTCTAAACAGAAAATTCCAAAACCATCCCAGGGATTTGTCTTCATCAAATAGGGGAGGATTGTAGAACATGGAAGCTTTGATGAACCAAATCTGTGACAAGAGCTTGATGCTTTGCTGCCTTGATTGAAGCTTAGTTCTAGGGTGTTTAGAATTTGTATAAAGTTCATTCTTAATCCTATGCATAAGCTGGATCAATTTGTTTTAAAAGAGAAAAAAATTCTAAGCAAAGAGAAAAACAACCAGTTGATTTGACGATTTAGTCGGTTGTTTTATACTTAGCATGTTGAAGGTTTTAAAAATTGTTTTTGACTTCGTTGACTAACTGTCAAAACCAATTCAACCGGTTAAAATGACATTTCGACCGATTGATTGTCACATTTCTTAACAACTTTTCAAAGACCTGTTAAATCTGTTTTCAGTTGATTTGAAACTGTTTTGCCTCATGATTAACTGCCTAAAACGGCTAGATTTAAGAGCTATAAATATGGTTTCTCTTTGTATTAAAAAGCACACAGAAAGTAAGATTGAAAACGTTTTTGACAAGAGATTTGATTCAAAGTTTTGCAAGATTGCCTAAAGGTTGTGCATTGGTTCAAGAACTGATCTTAGGAGCTCTGTGATTCATGAAATACCAGGTGTAATCTGTTCCTTTTTTATTCTTGTAATTTTTTCTTTTCTATACTTGTAAGCTTGTAAACCTATAAGGTCAGAGGTTTTTCTGACTGTGGTTTTGTGAAAAGCAAAGAGGGTGAGTGTTCTTGTGTGGTCAAGATCACCTCTTTGTGGTGTTATGAGTTTGTAATCTATGATTGATTGCTAGTGGAATACCCAGTGGTTTTCTAGGGACTGGATGTAGCTCAAGGGTTGAGTGAACTAATATAAATTGATTGTGTAATCTCTCCCTCTCTCTCTCTCTCTCTCATTATAAACTGTTTAATTTGATTTTTTTCTCTACTTCTATAAACAACTGGTTAAAACGAAATTTAAACCAATTATTTTTCTGCAAACAGTTTTAATTGCTTTGATTGTATGGCTTTCCTGATTGCTCTTTTTATGAGTGTTGATAAATATTCATTCTTAGCCATTCTTTGCGAAAATCCTTTGTCAAACAATTCACCCCCCTGTTGTTTAGGCCATTAATTCTAACACACGATGCGGGAGTGATTTAGAAAAAACGATGTTGTTAAAGGCAATGGTATGAAGGATTTGGCAAATATTTTATCTCGTGTGTTTAGTAAGGAAGATTTACATAACTTTTCACTTTGTCGATTTTATGTTCTTTAAGCATGATCATATCAAGTGTGGTAAACTAGTCTGAGAGAACAACAACAACTATTATTATGGGAGGGATAAATTGGTTGTTTTAGGACTTTGAAAAGGTTAGGGTTTGTTGAGCTTTATAATGAAACATTGCGATGTAATTATAGATAAAAAAAGAATACAATCAAGAAATAGGGGAATGTACTGGTAGGATCTACACGATCGAGACTTGTTTTTTAATCAATACAAGTAGTTTGTGTTAGGATCGATGGTTATAACAAAAAGGGGGGGGGGGTGAATTGTTTACACAAGATTTTCACAATTACTTGGCTTAGAATGAAACTTTAACAATCAACTCATAAAAGCAATTCAGAAAGCCAATCAAAGTTCCAAATAGAAACAGATAATAGAAATATAATTCCTTAAAATTACGATTCAACCGGTTGTTTATGACAGTAGAAAATATCAAACAGATATGCAAGGAAGATATAAAGAGAATTGCACACAAGGTTTATACTAGTTCACTCTATCCAAGAGCTACATCCAGTCCTTAGTCAAACCATTGAGTATTTCACTATGCAACCAATCACAGATTACACACACACACCACACAAAGAGGTGACTTTGAATCCCATAAAGCCTACTCACCCTCCTTGCACACAACCAACACCTCAAGCCAGAATCACACTGACTTTACAGGATTTTACAACAGTTTTTTCAAAGAGTAATATGAACAATTACAAGAACCTAAACAAGGATAGAAAACACCTGGAATCACAGTACACCATAAACCCTATTGATCAGTTCTTTGAATCACAGCAAAGCTCAAAAGCAATCTTGCTAAAACTTGGTAAAAACCTTTTCACAAACAGTTGGTAATCTCTCAAAACAATCTCAAATCAGAGAATCAAACTTTTTTGTTTCATCAATCTTTTCACGTTTGAAAGAAGAATAATTTTATATTACATGAGAAGCTACCGTTGAAAGCAGATTTGAACAACAAAATCAGTTAAAACTGGTTTTCAGAAAACTGTTATGAAAACACACATTTAATCGGTTAAAACATTGATTTAACCGATTGGATGGTTTTGAAAATTATATAAATGATTCAAAAAAACAGTTTCAAAACACCTTTGCCAGCTAAGTGACAAACAACCAATTATCTTGAAACTTTAATCGGTAGTTTTTTCCTTTGCATGGAAAAACACTTAAAACTGATTGGAATAAGCTTTGTTTGAGAATCAAGACTGATCTTACAAAGATTCTAAACCCCAAACCAAAACCTAAAACACAACACTTCTTCAGGCTTCAAAGAGGATTTGATACATCAATGCTTCCCATCTTCAACAGTTTGTTCTCTCTTATACAATCAAATGTTTGACTCATTGTTAAGATGATTGTCTTTTAGTCACCCACCACAACACCATCACGTTGTTTTGCACCTTTGCAAGAATATTTGAAAAAAAGTTCACAGCCAACAAAATCAAACTACCCCGAATTGCGAATTTGTTTGACATAAAGCAAGTTGAAGTAGATCCCTTAAAAAACTACCTCAATCGTTTTTGCGAGGTGTCAGTACGAATTCATCAACCCAATGAGGAGATGGTGGTGGACGCATTCCTGAATGGATTGCGAGCTAATCCATTTAGTGAATCATTGCTTAGGAACCGAGCAAAATCGATAGCCGAGGTTAGAAAGCGTTCCTCAACCTTTACTAAGGATGAAGAAGCATTAAGAAGGAAAAGAGATTAGGAGAAGCGTGCACGTGCCTGGTACATAGGGATTGAGAGAAAAAAAGCCTACGGAAACCCAAGGAGGAAGAAAGTCCGAGCGGAGCTACATCCCATATGTCATTCTTCGTGACAACGAAATGAGGGAGGCCCCCTAGTGTCCATCCATGAATGTCCCTTGTAGCCAACTTTTGAGGGACCCTAAAATTTCAAACAAGTTAAACTTCTCTAGAAGAACCAAACGACAACTAGGGCATCACCGGGAAGCATGGTGTGAGTTTTATTGAACACACGACCATGCCGCAAAAAGTTGTTATGTTTTCGTTGTTCATTTGGCTCGGTTACAACACCAAAGTGAGAAGAAGCAGGTTACACCGGGAAGAGAGCTCGCACCAAGGGAACCTGCTCATTTGACCTTGATTCTTGGTGATTTCAACACCATTGTCGGTGGGTTCTCAAGAGGTGGAGTTACCTAATCGAGTCAAAAACGATATGTCAGGGTCGTGCTATCATTGGAACCTTGGAAACACCATGAGTTCCCTCTATCTTTTCTCGACCACCGATCTCTTGGATATAGCACCTCATGAGGATGACCCGATTGTGATATATGTCATCGCCATGGGCCGTAATGTACAACGAGTCCTGGTTGATCAAGGGAGTTCGACAAAACGTCATGTTCTGGGAGACTTTCGTGGGTTTAAACATACCATTGAATCGGTTAAGGCCTTTTGATGGAACTCTGGTTGGATTCTTAAGAGAGCAAGTGGAAGTTCGAGGTCATCTTAAACTCAGAACCATTTTTTTAGACAGAACAACAACAAACACCATCCTAATAAGGTACATAGTAGTGGAGAACCCCTCTTCATATAAATTGTTACTTGGGCGTATCCATCTTCAACATGGCGGTCCTCTGAACAAAATCAGAGTAGTGGTATCCACCCCGCATTTAAAAATGAAGTTCCCCTCTTAGGAAGGGAAGATTGTCACTCTGAGTATTGATCAAAAGATGGTGAGGAATTGTTATGAGAATATCTTGAAAGCTCGTCGTGGAACATATACTATTTCTACGGCTAAGCCAAACACGAGTATAGAGGCAGATCCACGCGAAGAATGGAATGATAGACGCCTCGAACCCGTCAGGAATACCCGAGAGATAGTTTTGAAAGGGGAAAAATTCCACATCGGAACACCTCTAAGTGCTAAAGAGGAGGAGGAGTTGAGAGATGTCTTGACCTGAAATATATAAGCTTTTTCCGGGACCGCCTCCGACGTGCCCTACATTGATCCTAATTACTTATGTTATTGACTCAATCTTGATATTCAAGCAAAGTCAGTCATGTAGATGAGGTGCACGTCTAATGACGAAATTCAAGAAAAGAATTTTAACGATTCAAGGTTCTTGTTAGTGGGGGGAAAAGAGGGTTCCCCTATTTTTAATGCTTGCGAAAAAATTATCTTTTCGTTTGTTCAGAAAAATGTGAGGAGGATTTCTTCAAATTGAAAGGGTATCTAGCACACCCATGGATTCTTAGTAAACCTGAATCGGGGACTCCAATCTGATTGTACTTCTCAGGCACCGAGCGAGCGATCAGTTTGGTCCTTGTCCAAAATTCTCAGGAAAAGCATGAGCCAATCTACTACGTAAGCAAAGTTTTGCAATTTGCAGACACATAATATCAAGAAATTGAGAAAGCGAGACTGACAATAGTATTTATCGCACGAAGACTGAGGCATTATTTCCAAATTTGCTCAGTAGTAATGATGATCAACCTCCCCATTCGACAAGTATTTGGAAAACCAGATGTGGTGGGACAAATGATAAAATGGGCTATCGAACTCTCAGAGTTTGACATTCGCTACAAACCGCGTGGACCCATAAAAGATCAAGTGTTTACGAATTTCATTACAGAACTCACCCCTACTGTGGCATCATCCTCTTTTGCATTGGTTAAGTGGATCCTTTCTGTTGGTGGAGCTTTCAATGTAAAGGGTAGAGGGGTAAGAATAATATTGGAAGGACCAGATGGTGTACTCTTAGAGCAATCGCTACGATTTTCTTTTAATGCAAGCAACAACCATGCAGAATATGAAGCTCTCATAACTAGAATTTTGCTCGCTACAAAAATGGGCATAGGACACCTTACTATGAAAAGTGATTCACAATTAGTGGTGGGTCAGGTGACCAACAACTTTCAAGCCAAGGACCCACATTCTGCATTATATCTCAGGTATGTGAAAACTCTTGCTGAGTTATTTGCTTCTTTCGAACTAACTCATGTGCCTAGGAGACAAAATTCTAGGGCTGATTTGCTCTCAAAACTAGCAAGGTCCACCAATGGGGCATCGCAATGCACGATAATACAAGAAACCCTCAAAACACTGATATTAAATATTAGTGGCCCGAAAGGCGAAGGTTTAGAAGTATTCCACATTTCAGTAAGACAGACATTGATGACACCATATCTTTGTTGCATAGCTGACAACATTTTACCGCTTGATAAGCAATCTGCCAAAAAATACAACGCAACTCCAACAAATTCACTTTGATAGATGAATATCTGTTCTGGTATGGATTTGCTCACCCGCTTCTTCAATGCATTGATGAAGAACAAGCCAACATGGTTCTGACCCAACTGCACAAAGGAATGTGTAGGAGTCATATCCCTTAAGGTCGTTTGAGTTGGTTACTATTGGCCGATATTGAACGAAAACAACATGGCTTAAGCCAAAAAATGTGAGAGACATGTTGATTGGCATCAAGCTCCCCTCAAAGAGTTCCATTTGATCCACAGTCTTTGGCCTTTCTACTCATGGGGAATAGACATTTTGGGATCTTTCCCCTTAGCTACTCGTCAACTAAATTTTTTGGTAGTAGCTATTGAATACTTCACAAAGTAGATTGAGGTCAATCCCTTAGCGGTCATACCAACCCATAAGATTAAGGATTTTTTGTGGAAAATGTCATTTATAGACTCAACGTTCCCAAGCTCCTAATTTCTGACAATGGTACACAGTTCGCCAACAAATCGATGGGTCATATGTGCTAAGAAATTAGCATTAGGCAATTTTTCTCTTCAGTGGAACACCCTCAGACAACCGGGAAAGTTGAGACAACAAACAAGATACTCCTTTAGGGGTTGAAACCGAGGTTGAGAAAATGAAAGGGAGATGGTCCGCGGAGCTCCCACGAATGCTTTGGTCTTACAACAAAACTCCTCAATCAACAACGAGAGAAACGCCTTTCAGTTTGGTTTACGGAATACATGCAATGACTCCCATTGAAATAATTGAACCTTCACTCTAAGTACAAAAAATCTCTCCAGAATCATCCAACGAAGGAATTCGAGCAAAGCTAGACATACTGGATGAAGTTCGTGAAAACTCTCGGTTACAGTTCGAAGCTCTCAAGTGACGGGTGGGAATAAGGCATAAAAGGAAGGTCATCCCAAGGAAGATCAAAGTTTCACACCTCGTACTCAGGAAAGCTTAGTTGTATCAACTAGAGAACAAACTATCCCCTAAATGGACATGCCCTTTCAGGATCCACCAAATCCTCGACAATAGAGCATATCATTTTGAAACTCTTGACGGTGGGTTAGTGCCTCGAACTTGGAACATGCAAGTATATGTTTTTATTATAGTTGAATCTCTTCTTCATACTTTGAACAAATTTTTTCCATGCCTTGAACAATTTTTGAATCTTTTTTTCGTGGTGTGACACTCTTTACCCTTGAGTTTTTTTTTTTCATTTTTCTGAAGGGTTTTTAATAAGGTTGCCCCCTTTTTATAAAATAAAGCCACGATTTCAATCAATTATGACTAGAGGAATCTAAGATCGCCACTTATGCTACAACATGACTAAAAAATTTTGGGTTCACCAATTGACCAGATAGCATGACTAAAAAATCCTGGGATCACCAGTTGACTAGAGAGCATGACTCAAGAATCCTAGGATCACTAGTTGACCATAAAGCATGACTCAAAAATCCTAGGGATCCCCAGTTTACCAGAGAGCATGATTCAAAAAATCTTGGGATCACCAGTTAACCAAAGAACATTACTAAAAAATATTGGGATCACTAGTTGACTAATGACCATGACTCAAAAATTCTGGGGTCACCAGTTGACCAATGAGCATGACTCAAAAATCCTTTGAAACACCAGTTGACCATAGAGCATGACTAAGAAATCCTAGGGTCACCATAAAAGGAAAACATCAACTTGTCACACTTCGCAAGTGTTGACGATATTTTACCGATGCTTTATACTCGTTACTTTTGACTAAAATGGATGGATTTGATGTGATCAAAGCTCAACCTTGAAGTCTGCAAAGTTATGGATGTGTCTGTAGGTAGATTTTGTTGTATTTATTTCATCAAGTATTATGATTCTAGACATCTCCAAGAAAATATTTTAAAAACCTGATATGTTTTTAAAATCAGTTCATTCAAGTTTTAATCGATTAAAATCACTTGATTTGAAGCCTTGTGTCTTTAGTAAAGTATTTTAACAGGTTTATTTATCGTATCAAGTGACTGAAAATACTAAAATCTATTTAATGATTTAAAAGTCAAATGTTTTCGGTGATGACCTTAAGACTTTAATATTAATTTTTTTTTTGTCTTTTCTGTTTAATGAAATCAACTAATTATTTTGATAAATAAACCGAGTTTCTTTAGTTGATTTCTTTTATTAAATGAAAACAGTCAGTTATTTCAGAGAATCATTAAATGTTTCAATAGATTTATGTTGTGATTTCCAATTTGGTTTTAATTGACTTAGTTGTTTCATTAATTTGAAAAAGTGTTTTGGCAATCATTTAAAACCTATATAAAGGTGTTTTTTGAACATTTTAAAAGTAAAAAAAATTCATATAAGAAAACAGTTTCAAAATAGTCTTTGAAGTTCTTGGAGATTACTTTCATTCTTGGATCATTCTATTGTGTGAAGAAGTTTTTCCCGAGTTTGTAATTTGTTGTATTCTTACTTGTGTCTTGTTCTTAGGTAGATCTAGATAATGTGTTTGGTTATTATGTTTTTGTGAGATTTTATTTTTCTTAAAGGGTTCAAGAAACAAAGCTCTTGTGTTCTTGTGTAATCTTTTGATTTTGTGTCTAGTGAATTCTCAGTGGTGTGCTATAGACTGGATGTAACTTTTGGTTAAGATTCAACTAGTATAATTTCTCTGTGTGATTCTATTTATCTCTATCCTTTTACTGTATTGTTATTTTATGGTTTCTAGATAGTAATTCAATCGATTAAATAAATATAACTAGTTTATTTTCTATTTTTATGTTTGCCTCTCTTTTTACAATCAATTTTTATAGTTGATTTTTATGAAATTTTCAATCTGACTTAAACAATTGTGAAAAATTCGAAAATCTCTTAAAAACAATTTACTCCCCCTCTAATTTATAGCCCATATATTTTAACAATTACAATTATAACTTTTTATTTCATCACGCTTCACAAGTGTTGATGGTGTTTTACCGATACTTTATACTCGTTAAGATTATAACTTGTTACTTCGTCACACTTCACAAGTAAAAAACTTGATGACTACTTTTACTGAAAGGGTACCGTTTTGCCAGAAGTAATAATTTGTCCCTAAAGACAGATATCGAACCCACAAGGAACAGTTGAATAATCAGATAAAAGATTCACTAAATAGAAAAAAAATAATAAACTTTGTTTGGAGTTTGTTATGATTTTAATGATTAAAAAGAAAACAAGTCAAAGAGTGTATTTGTTCAATTGGGAAAATTGGGATTGGGGTTCATCCTTCTTACCCTTTTGTATTTTGATTAACATGGAAATATTTTATCTTTTGATTGATTTTGATACCGTATAAAAATCATTTATATTGATTCCTCACATATAAAATTATTAAGAGTCTCCTAAATATCGATTCCTCGCATATTTATAAAAACTTATTATCATTACGATTAGACGTTGATAGCAATTACCATTTTAAATTTATTCCTAACATTAAAATAGGTTGATCATTATCATTTGGGTCAGAAACTTATAAGTATTTTCTAGTCAAATCTAATGATCTAGATAATAGAAATAAGCATTACAATTAAAATGACAATACAATCATCAAACAAGAACAAAATATTATATTTAAATATCATCTCAATACATAAGAGTTTGAACAGATTACTCCCCATCCCATAGGATATAATTAGCCACTCGTGTTGGCTATTACAAACATGGAGAGTAAGACAAGAAGATCCTGAATGTTTCTCCTTAACGGTTGCCTGCTCTAGGGTTTCTAACACCTTCTATTCTCCCTATTAGATTCCAATCCACTCAATGATGATGTATAGGGTTGTGCCTCAAGCCTCATGTTTAACCTAGTTGGGCTTAGGCTAAGTGACTTCTCGCCTAGGTGTTATTGGGCTCGCCTGGGCGAGTTTCACGAAAAAAGGCCCAACATCACTGGAATGATCTTGCCAGCGCGAGTTTTAGCGAGCTTAAGTGAGTGTTGATGCATTCCAACTTTCCCTTTTTAGCTTTGTATATTCTTCTTTTGCCCTTTCATCTCCATTCTTCCCTGGAATCTTGAAATTAACATAAATATGGGAATAAATCCTTCTTATTCAAATTAAAATCACAAAATATGTAAAAATATATAAATTAATAAAATATGAATTATTTTATGATTATATTATCAATTAATATCCATAAGTGTTTATATTTTAATATGATTTTTTTTTTGCTCAACAATGAATAAAATAAATTTCAGGGATACTTTAGGGGTATTCCAACCCGTATACAATAAAACTAGAGGGCTACAACCTCATGTGTTTAACAACAAACCAAACTAACCTCCCTGAAGAAATTTCCAGGGTTTATAAAACCTGTTAAAACCAAAAACAGTATAAGGGAACCAAGCATAAAAACAACATTAAAAACCAGCAAAAAACCAGTAAAAAAATATAGGAAAAAAACCAGAAAAGCTGGATGCATCAGCCTATTGAGATTACCAAACTGCATGGCTTTCAGAAGCACTATGCAACAATCAGTACTTATAAGGTTTACTAGGTTTTAGCACTTGGAATGCTTCTGCGGGTAATGCTTGCTCTGATAAAAAACTCTACGGAAGAAGCCCCTGCTCCACACTAATTCAGCAGCCAAAAATGACAGATTGACCGTCTACCATTACAACCCCTCTTATTAGCTCCAAAACCTTGTACCATCTCCACTTTTCATTACTGTTAAGACCATTCTCCAGCAACCTTATGCTTATTTCCTAACACCCTGCTAACCCCTCCTCACAATCTGCTTCCAACTGCACTACACACTACTGCAACTTTACATCTAGAATTTAAATGTCAGCAATACACTGCTGCCCCCCTATCTTCTACAACTTCAGCTAACATGAAGCCTACTTCCCAGATATTCTCAGCTCTATTTCTGCAGCAACTCCCTTGACAGAAACCACATCAAAATAGCCATACCATTTCCAAGTACTCCGTGAGAGGATACATTCACTGCCCAGGAATTAGCACACTCAAACCACTGCTAGAAGGCACTGGTTAGGGTTCAAAAGCCAGTCAGAGAAAGCATAGGAGTAACCAGCTACCTTGTGTTTTAACCACAAC
>Ga0123342_1008524_pt1 | contig 12823 bp, 11 predicted proteins | sample Turbeawhitnodule_FD_89960 | JGI IMG/M metagenome (GOLD analysis project Ga0123342, IMG submission 89960) | Root nodule microbial communities of legume samples collected from Mexico - Turtle bean Mexico white nodule | ecosystem: Host-associated > Plants > Roots > Nodule | place: Mexico: Nepantla...
AAACCTCCATTTGTAACAAAGTAGAGGTTGTTGTTTAGGAACAGAAAAAGAGAAGAGTTGGTGTGATTGGTTGAGGGTTGGGGGTTGTGGGGTGGTGGTATATATTCATTGTTGAGTGAAACTGAAAAGGGGGAGAAAATGAAAATTTTGGTTGAGATATGAAAGATGCGAAATTTGTCGATGGCGCTTTTTGTTATATTGTGAATTCAGGGTAGAGAGGGAAAAGTGAAACTTCAAGGCGCCTAGAAGAATCAGAATTAAGAATAAAAGGGATTTTCTTCCTGCACCTGGTTTTTCCTTTTGCATCTTCGTGATTTCTTCATACACCTCCGGGGTTAGTGATATTTATTTCCATTTTACCCTTAATAAAATAAATAAATAAATTCATAATACCCCCTTTTTATCTCTTTCATATTTTCAATTTTCATGATATTTTAGTAAATGTCAATTGTCAAATAAAGCCTTCTTAACTAGTTCTGTCACAATTGCAGATTGATAACAAAAAAAACTTTTCAATTCTTCTCATTTTCTCATTTTGGAGAGTACATACATCCTTTATAAAAGGGAGTGTTTATTGCAAGAAAGAAGAAGAGTGTTCATGTGAGTGTTTACGTGACAAGGCTGAGCACCTAATGCGAGCATTTAATATGAGTGTTTAACCCAATAAAGATGATCTTTTAGGGGAGAGAGATCACTTGATGGTCACCAAAAACATGTAGGACCTCTCATGAAATATTCCAAAGAATACTAGCACCACGAAAAAAGGAATCCTAAATAGATTCAGATTACATCAAGGAGAAGACACACAAAAAAGGAAGAGCGCGAGAGAGAACATAGATAAAAAGAAAAACTAGATATGTACATTTTTTGTATCCCTTCATTACACACATTTTTTCATTTCTATATGTTCTGATTGACTATTTAACCATCAATCGTCCTAAAAAAATATGCTAATCAAATCACAAATTGTCCCTTAAATCTGCAAATCAAATCCCAAATCTTTAGGATGTAACACATCCTTGGACATAACAAACGCAACAACAGTAGTAGCAACACCACAACCAGACATGCCTCCACCAACCACAAAATCTCATCTGTCACGCGCAATAATTAATTGGCTAAATCATTAAAGCACGCAAATTCATTGGGACAATAACCTTCAAAAAAACCTCTCCAGATACTTGTGCAATACTTCCCTATCCAGAATACAAAATTGTATTATGAATTGTACAATATGGAATGTAAATTTTTATGTTGGATTTAAAAACACTTCCATATTGTATTGTCTAGCATGATGCATTATGGATTGTAAAATCCATAAGGTAATTCTATATTAGAAAATACCTTTCAGATTATACAATCCAAAATTCATCACACTATACTATTAAATTCAGAAGGTTCTTTTTTAAAATCCAAATTTAGTTTTCAAATTATACAATCTAAAAAGTCATTTTTTATAAACGTATTCTGAATTGTGTAATTTGAAACATATTCCCAAATCTAAATTTTTTTTCCAGATTAGACAATTTGAAATACAAAAATCTATTATGGATTGTACAATCCAGATTATAATTTTTTTATTTTAGATTGTACAATTTAAAATGCATAAAATTTAAATTTTTATATTTTAGATCATATAATCTGAAAAGTTTCTGAATTCTACAGTACAGAATTGAAATAAAAAAAGCTTGGATTTAGAAGAAATTTGTGAAATTTACATAATTATACTGATGCAGAAGGAAATTATGGGGTGCGTGGAGAATTTACAAGAATAAAATTTTGTCATGGGCCAAAACCCCAAACCAAAAACCGGGTCGCAGCTGCCTATATTTTGACGAGCTTTTTTTTTCCAACTAGAATTATATTTTTATAATTAAATAACATTTATCAGTGACAAAACAAATTAACATTTATAGTAAATATTAATACCATTAAAAAACAGAGTAATGTTTAATCAATTCTAATCCGACGATATGGACGAATTGGATTGACTTTATTCGTTAAACGTTGAAAATAAAATAAAAGACGTTTAATTTTTATTGTTGTTAAATCTTTCAAGAAGCAAATTCCATATGATCCCTTAATTGACATATCATATAAAAATTAATTTTTCTGATTGTAATGTTTTTTCGTACCTTTAAGTTTTTATTTCATTTATTTTTTAAAATTTTCTATGTGTAACTTTACATCCTTTATGTTTTGGTATTTGTCATTTTTGATACATAATGTTTTTTATTTGTTTTTTTTTAAATTTTGTTATGTGCAAGTTTTCATCCTTTATGTTTTGGTATTTGTCAGTTTTGGAACATAATGTTTTTGAATGGGATTGGAACCAAGAGAATGATTTGAACCACTCATTGGTCGGTTGGTTGGTTTGCACCTCACTCCTTCCTCTCAACTGAACTCCCACGCTCTCACTCTCCCACTCCTCCTCCTTGTAAGCTCCGAACTCGGATGGTACCTGCAAAAGGTACTCCGATACTTAAGTCAGATTTCAGCACTCGACACTTAGTATTTAGGATTAGATGATTGCATACCTGATCCTTTGGGATTTGTGCTAATTTATATGATTATTGTGGGTTCTTTGTCGTTATTAGGCCTAATAAATAAAAGATTAACAAGCGTTGGGTCATTAATCAGTTTCGTTGTTGGTTTGGCCGGGTGTCGAGTCAAACGCTCGGTGTGACGCATGATGATGACTTAGCCTTTTTGACGCCATTCGGAGTGACTCGAACGACAGTCTCTAGCCCGCCTGTCTCCACCATAGAATCGAACTTCCTTAGATTGAAGAACTTCTCACCTGCAAAGACAAAAGGGCGCCTTGGCGGTCGTTTGCACTCCAACGCTCAAGTCATTATTGGGGCAAAGAAACAGTAAGTGAATAAAGTAGTTCTAGTCTCAGAAACGGTGTACCTTGCTAGGGTTCTTACCACCCTTTATATAGGTTGTAACTAGGGTTACTTCTGTTCCGTTACCCATATATAGGGTTCCTGGGAGAACGTCCTTGCGCCGCTATTACACAATTTTAACGTAATCTGGCACATAAGACTTTCCTTTACTGGAGTGCAACGACTAACAATATGGCTGCCAAGGTACCACCTCTTGCATTAATGCTGCAGGGCCATCTGTTCTATGGGTGCCCTAAGTCTTCCCTTGGAAACCCTAACCCTAACGGGCTTTAGCGCCTCCAAGGAACACTTGCTTGTGTCGTACCCGAATGCACCATACACACCCCATCCATGATCCTCTCGTGACTTAGGTCTTTATCTGGTATCTGGGTGTTAACTTCATGTTAACTCATTACTATCAGACTACCGATGTTCGATGTCTTTCTCTCAGGCCGAGGATCAAGGTTTGGCCTATACACAAGCCCCCCAGTCTCGAGCTGTGACTTGTTTAAGTGAAAAGACTAAGTGATCGCCCATGGCGACCTACGTGGCACTTGAGTGACGGGATGTGAACAGTACACCGAAGCGACGTCAATGTGAGTGAATCTCTTTTGTACATCAGCAATGGTCTCCCCTTTCAGCATTCTGAACATCTCATACTCCTCAATTAGAGCATGTTTTCTTGCTCCCTTGACATCGATGGTTCCTTCATGTGTAACCTCAAGAATATCCCACATCTCTTTTACTGAAGCACATTGTGAGACCTTGAAAAACTCATCAGAATTTAGAGTAGATGTGATGATGTTTTTAGCAATACAATCAAATTGAGCTCTTTTGCTTTCAGTCTCAGTCCATTGGGACCAAGGTTTTTCTATGAAAACATCATCTTTTTTAAACTTTGGAATAAAAGGGCCATTTACAATGGCATCCCAAATTCCTCAGTCAATTGATTTCGCAAAGATTTTCAATTTGACCTTCCAGAACTGTTAATTCATACCACAAAATAGTGGTGACATGTTTATTGAATTTCCCTCCCCAAAGGGTAATTTTCGACCATGAAAAAGGTTTTAAGGATCGCAAACTTGAATGACTTTCAAGAACTTAACTCCTGATGCCAATTGTTAGAATTATAGGCCTTAAACAAGAGAGGATGAATTGTTTATAAAATATTTTCGCAAATACTGAAGGTGGATTGAAAGACAATGAAGAATCAATCAATTAGAAATCAATTCAACCAATTAGAAATCTGTTTTTGATTGCAGAAAATCAACTGATTGTTTTTGCGAAATAATCAGTTGTTTATATCGACAGTGTTGAAAATCAAAGCAAAAGCAAATTGAAAAAGTGTAAGGATAAAGAGATTAACACATAATGTAAATAATGGTTCACTCTTTACCAGGAGCTACATCCACTCCTCAGCAACCACTGAGAATTCACTAAGTAATCAAACCTTAATTACAAACAACACACCAAAGTGGTGATCTTGAACCCTTCAAGAACACACACCACCTTTGGCAAATACCACACAATTTTCACAACCTCTGAAACTACACAACACCAATTCACACAGAATTACAGTGATCAAGAAAGAAAGGAATGGAATACACCTAGATACAATCAAAGATTTATGCACAGTGAATACTGAACAATCCTATTCCACACTTGAGAATGATCCAAAGCTCTTTGAAATCTTGAAAACTTATTTGAATGATTTCTCTTAGTTGATTAACAACTAGGAGTGTAAAATAACTTATTTAAAATGCAATCAGTTGGTCAAAACATTTAATACAAGATCTAAAATTAGTTTAAATCATTTAAAACAGATTAAAGCCACTTAACACAATTCTGTTAAGGTTTTCAAAAAATCAGTCGATTGAAAACATGAATCAACCGATTGAATTGGTTTGACAGCAAAGTCAAACAAAGTCAAGTCTTTTCAAATCCTTTTCAAAATACACTAAGTGTAAAACAACCGGTTGAATCGACATTTTAACAAGTTGAATTTTCACTTTCTTTAGAAAACACATCTTTTCCAAAAGGATTGAAATGAAACCACCTTGGATCATTCCAGAGAGTGGATTAACAAATTCAAATACATGTAGACACATACATACAACCAGTAGCAAGGATCTTCATACATTCCATTTGGATTTGGAGAAATCAAAGTACGTTGTTCAACAGGTAGTAACTCTAAGGAGGATATTTTTGGGGATATGCCTTCCTTGGCGAGTGTTCATGAATCTCCCGTTGTGCCTGCTACAATTTTTTCTCAACGTAATTCAACGAACAATGTTAAACAAACTCAATTTGATGATGCGAAACGGGTTATTTCTATGTCTATTTCTCAATATTTGATCTTGCAAATTTTTTTTGAATCTCTTTTAGATGAAAAGGATGAGAAATTTTGAGTTGATTGGGCTTATTGGGTGGATGAGAGAGAATCCTTGAGTAAGGCACATGATAAATAAGTTCAAACCACCAAGAAGTCATGACGTCCTTTAAAAGCTAGAACGAAGGTAATAAGAAGACCTCCAAAGTAGGTCAAACAAAGAAAAAGTAATGGAAATGGTTTGTTTGTTTTGGATTGTTAAAGGTGTTATTAGTAAAAAATGAGTGGTTATGTTGGGGAGACTTCTCAAATAGATGTGCCCTTACATTTTGTTTGTTGTTAAACCAATGGTTGCTTTCTCTACTCTCATTTGGCTTCCTTTTTCCAAAAATATAATCTTTCCTTTATAGTAGAGTCTCAAATTAATCAATGATCTCCTAGGTTTTGATGTCTTGCTAACCCTAATTTGTTATCCCTAATTTGTTATGTAATTTCTCTATGCATTCACAATTTATTGTTGTTTTAGGAAATATGCAAGGAAAGGATTTTAATTTTTCTGGTATCTGTGGAGCTAATTCTTATTCTACTAGGAGAACCCTTTAGAATTATTTGAATAACCTTAAAGGTCCTTGGTGCCTACTGGGGTTTTTTAATGTTGTCGTTTATTGGATGAATGCAAAGCGGGCTCGGTCCCTAATCATGTTTCTTGCACTGAATTCTTAGATTGGATTAGAACCAATAATCTTTTAGACTTGCCTTTTTCTGGCGTTACATTCATTTGGTGTAATGGGAGAATTGGGAATAGTGGGATTTACAGAAAGCTTGACAAGGATTTTTGTAACTTGGAGTCCTTAAATGAGTAGCCTTCTTGTAGATATCAGGTTATGGTTAAGATTTGTTTTGATCATGTTGTTCTCTTAGTTAAAATATCTAATGATAATTCTTGCCATAGACTTTCCTCTTTCAGGTTTATGAAAATGTGGCTTCAATACCCTAGTTGTTTAGATGTTATTGAACAGTCCTGGGTGGTTCCGGTTAGTAGATGTCCGGTGTTGATTCTTCAGAGAAAATTGCAGGGTCTGAAGATTGCTCTTAAAAGTTGGAATAAATATGATTTTGAAAATATTCATGCGGTGGTGGCTGATAAACAAAAAAGTCTCTTTTCCATTCAACAACAATCAGACTAAGCCTCCTTACAGGATATGGATGACCTTCTTGCTTAGGAACAAAAGGCGAGAGATGAACTTAGGCATGCTTTGGATTGTCAACACAATTTTTTTGGAAAGATAAGGCTAACATGCTTTGGATTGTCAACACAATTTTTTTGAAAGATAAGGCTAACATGCTTTGGTTTAATGATGGTAACCGAAACATAGCTTTTTTCATATTATGGATAAGAAAAGAAACCATGTACGTGGTCTTCATAAGCTCATGATTAATGGTAACATATTGGAAGACTCTCAAATGATTAAGGATCATATTCTATCATTCCATAAATACCTTTATTTTGATTTATATTTTACTTCTACTATGGAAAATATGAATGTTTTTATTGCAAAATATATTCCTTCCTAGATTTCTAATGAGAAAAATTAAATGTTGATTAAATGTCCTAACTCAGGAAATTAAGTAGACAGTATTTAAACTTAATGTTAATAGTGCTCCTCACCCTGATGGTTTTGGAGGTTTTTTTGGAAAATTATGGTGTGGATATGTGTAATATACTGTTAAGCAGTTTTTTTGTGCAAGGTTGTATTTTGCTTGAGATGAACTCCAATGTGGTCTCTTTGGTTCCTAAAATTTATGAAGCTATTTCTATTAAAGATTTTAGGCCCATTGTAGTTGCTAAGTTTAGTTTTAAAATTATTTCTAAAATATTGACTGATAGGCTAGGTACCATTGCCTCTCAAATCATCTCGGCTAATCAATCGGGTTTTGTTCAGGGCAAGCACATTTAAGATTGTATATGTCTTACCTCGGAAGCTATCAATTTGCTTTCAAAAAAGTCCACAGAAGGTAATGTGGCATACAAAATTGATATTCAAAAAGCATTTGATCATCCGAGTTAGGCAGGGAGATGCACTCTCCTTTTTTCTATTTTGCATTGTTGAAGAGGTTTTTAATAGATGTATTTTTCATCTGGTTGATAGTAAGAAGATGCTCCATATGGCCAGTTCAAAAGGGATTTCTTTCCCTACTCATGTTTTATATGTTGATGATATCTTCATGTTCTGCAGAGTTGATAATAAATCTTTGAATAGTTGGAAAATAATTTTGACTACTTATGGATCTTTTTATAGTCAACACATTACTCATGATAAAAGTAATTTTTATTCATCTGATAATTATTATAATTTTGTCATACGCGTTACAAGCATCCTTAATGGTAATCATCATAGTTATGTTCCTTTCTCTTATCTGGGTGTTCCAGTTTTTGTGGGTGCCCCCAAAAAGAAATTTCTTCAACTATTAGATGACCAAGTTAAGTTTAAACTAACTTTTTTGGAAAGGTAAAGTTTTGAGAATGATGGAGAGAATTCAATTGGTGAATACAATTATATCTGGTTTTTTCTCATAAGCTTTAATGTATACAATTGGCATGTTTCTTTGATGAAATATATTAACCATAGGCTAGGAATTTTATATGAATTGTTGATATTTTGAAGAAGGTCATTATCACGGTAAACTGGCATACTCTTTGTTTACCTAAGTTGGAAGGTGGGTTGCAAGTCACTAATTTTTAAATGAAAAATAATGCTTATCTTCTAAAGCTGACACATAATTTTTCTTATAGTCGCAATGTCATGGTTTCGTGTTTTGAAAGCTAGATTCCTTAGATCTAAGTATATTTATTTATTTAGATTTTGTCCTTCTTCGATTTGGTTAGGGATAAGAGACTTATATGATATTATCATTGAAATACTACTTAAAATGTGGAATCTAGGGTTGATATTAATTTTTGGAATAATATATGGTGCTCTTCTAAATGTATATCTCTTATTGTAGGGTTTCCCTTCAATGAACGAATTAAACTCTTTGCTAATGTTGCACGTGCTTGGATCGATTCTTCTTGGTTAGTCCCTTATCCTTTATTTGTATTGGCTAAAATTCAGAATTTAAAAATATGGTTATTGTTGTTGGGAGGGACGTCTCTAATTGGATGCTAGAGGATTAAGCTATTCTTAATAAAAAGTTGCTCGGTCATTTTCCTCTCATACTTGAGTTTCTTATGATTGGGGAACTTATATTTGGTCTTATACTATTTTTCCAGCCAAAACCTTGGTTCTATGGAAAATTTTACAAAATAGATTGCCCATTGATAGGGAGGTGCAATAAAGAGGTGCGAATCTTTTTTCTATGTGTTGGCTATGTAATAATCATAAGAAGTCTCTTTCTCATCTGTTTTTTGAATGTTCTGTTGCTCGACAAGTTTGGTCTTGGTTTCAGTAAGTATTTCCTACAATGGCTTTTTCTTCTCTTGAGGATTTAATCCATTCTATTAAATCTCCGGGAAGTTCATTACTTAAGCTTATTATACTTGCAGCTATTACTTTCTCAGTCTTGATGATTTGGACGATGAGATATTACCTTAGGTTTCAACAAAAAATTAGTATTCATATGGTTATTAAGATAATAAAGAACTATGTTATACTTTGTAGAAACTCCTCTTAGAAATCCATTAACAATGACATATCTAATTTTTCTATTTTGAATTTTTTTACGATTAATGTGAGGCTAACAAAAATCTTGTAGCCTATCCGGGTTGTTTGGAGTTTTCTGTAGGTTGGCTGGATTAAATCCAATACAGATGGTGTTGCCAAGGATTCTCCAGGTCTTGCTGCCTATGTTAGGATTTTTAGAGGCAGTATGAAAGAGTTTGTTGGTGGGTTTTCTTCCTTCCTTGGTGTTCAATCGTCTATTTTATTGAATTCATGGGAGCTATAATTGTTATTGAACAAGCTCAACATGATGAATATTTTCGCTTATGGCTGGAGTGTGAGTGATAAAATAAATATTTTTCTATAAAAGGATTGAGTTTAAAGGTTCTCATAATTTTAGGGAGGGTATTCATTGTGCTGATAAGCTCGCCTATATAGGTTTTCTGAATCAGCTTTAGTTTGTCTGGTATTCTAGTTTTCCCTCTAGTCTTTACTTAGACTTTTTTCACAATAGGTATAAACTTTCTATGTATCGTTTTTGTCTAGGCTCTATGTGTTGGAATTATAGGCCTTAAACAAGAGGGGGGTGAATTGTTTATAAACTTTTTTCGCAAATATTGAAGGTAGAAAGAAAGCCAATGAAGAATCAAAGCTAAATGAATCAAGAGATCCAAGATACAAAACTGTTTTAGTTGATTTCCGGAAAATCAATCGATTGTTTATGCGATTCAAATGGTTATTTTTATCAGCAGTTAATAAAAACAAGTTAAAACAGATTTAACAGAGATAAGGGAAAGAGAAAATCACATAAACAGATTAATACTGATTCACTCTTACACCAAGAGCTACATTCAGTCCCCCGAAACCACTAGGTATTTCACTATGCAATCAACCACAGGTTACAAACCACACACACCAAAGAAGTGATCTTGAACCCCTCAAGAACACACACTTTCTTTGGCACTCACAACACACACAGATCAGAACACCCTATGACTCTGTGCAACAGCAGTTCTTTACAGAAATACAAATCAAAGAGAGAAAAGGAACGATCACACCTGATACAGATTGAATTCAAAAAATTACACAGCAATCCTATTCCACTCTTAGACAAGTCAAATCAAAACTTGATGTAAATCTTGGAGAAAAGCTTATTTCAAAAGATTAATCTGATATCATTACTACGAGGAGCGTAAAAAAAACTATTTAAACTCCAAAAAGGCAGTTAAAACATTTAATGAAGGAGCCAAATCAATTTTGAATCAATTAAAATAGATATACCAAACTTAACAAATTATGTTAAGAATTTAAAAAAAACAATCGGTTGAAATGTCGAAACAACCTATTGAATTGGCTTGACACCTGTTTCAAAAACACTAAGTGTAAAACAACCGATTGAAACGATAAAACAACTGGTTGGTTTTCCACTTCTTTGGTTTAAATCAACTTTGGATCCTAACTAAGAGTAGATTTAAAAATTTAAATAACCCAGAACCTACACACACAAGCAAAAACAAGCCTTCAGGCAATCCACACAGATTTGGAGACATCAAAGCTCTTGTTCAACACTGTGGAGTTGTTTTGTTTTTCATTGCGTGGGTCTGGTCTAGCCCCATGTTTGCTTGTTTTATTTTTCTATTTAATGGATTGTTTCATGTGATGAAAAGTGATTGTTGATGTTTGGGGTGTTATCCTAGCTGAGATGTCAAATTTCTATATGGAGGATGTTAAGGAATAAACAAGGTATGATAAGACATAAGTTTTAATAATAAAAAATAGTGACTTATTTTGGTGTGTTTAACCATCCACATAAGTTTGGATCAGGTATTGGACGAAGTGTAACACAATGCAAAACACTTTTAAAAGTTTAAATATAGACCTTGAAGATTGGATAAAAGTGTTAAACACATATTAAGACTAAACAAAATCAAACATGATGCCATAAAAGCTTAGACAAAGACCTTGAAGATTGAACAAAAGCAGTAAATGCATATAAGTACTAGACAAAGTCTCCAAGCAAAAGGCATACAAAAACCTTAGACAAAATCTCTTGAAGTCTTAGAGGAAGACACAAGATAAGAATCTCAAACACAAACTACAAATACTCAACACTATATGCATATTTATTAAGATAGTACGTTTAAAGGATACAATTTGACCAACAAACATTCCAATGATGATTCTAATTTAATGCATCAACCACTAGAGTTTGTATGCTAAAAATGGTGTTGTCCAAAAAGTAAAGAAGTAACAAAAAAAAAAAAAAGAGCAACAACAAAATCTATGTTGTATAATCATTTAAAAGGTTAATAGTTGCTAATCATTGAGTGGAGTAACTCTCGGTTAGCAAAAGTTAACTCCATTTTTTTGTTCGCTCTTTTCCCCTAGGCCGAGTTGCTCCCCTATATACCAGGTGCTCTCTTAGTTGTAAAAACATCAATTAACAGAAAGTCTCCTTTGTGAAATTTTGGGTTGTTCTCTTCTTTTGTTTTAGTTCTTATCTTGAGAAGCTTTCTCAAGTGGTGAACCTTCTTGCATTTATCCTTTGATTCTTGGATTAAAGGTGGTCTGTTCTTAATCATTTTCTCCACTCAACCAATTTTTACTTTCATTTCTTTACTTGTTCTTGTTTTTCTTTGAATTCTAATAAAAAACAAATTGGTTTTCTCCATGAATGATTCTTGCTTTTGTCCTTTGTGTTGTAATTTCATGGAGTTTTCCTTCTTTAACACCTCTTGATTTGATCATAATCATAACAAACACATCAAGATTAACTTGTATTTTAATCTCCTTTGTCTCCTTAGGAGTACCTTTATTAGGTAATGATGATCCAGGAATGAGGTCTATTTCATGTTCAATTTCTCTTAGGGGTTGAAGTCCCTTAGAAGGATCTTGAAAAACTCCTCAAATTCCTCTAGGATTTTTTCCAAGCCTAAAGAAGGTGAAGGGAGAAGTTGAGAAAAAATGGAGCAAACATTAGTAGGTAAAAGAAGAAGCAAAGGTTTATGAGTTTTTTTTTTTACCTTTTTGACTTCTTTGTAAGAAGTCAGGAGTGCCTCCGTGTCTTCTTTTTCTTTGTCCTTTTATCTTGACTTTTACCTTTCCTTTGATTCCCTCATTACCATTTGATATCTTCTTACTTTTTTTGGGGTGAGAGATTTAAAGGAGTAAGTCCTTCCTTTTCTTTCAAATGTGATTTATTTGGTTTGGTCATCATGATAAACTCGCTTATCAAATTGACACCGCCCCTTCAACAACACATAATTTGCTTCTATTGGTACAAACAAAGTACCTCATATTTATACTTACCAATGGAGAAGTTAATAAGTACTTGTTTGGCCACTTTGATATCTCCATCTTCACTCAACCATTGTTGATGGAAGAGGGCCAAGCACCACTACAACTGAAAGCCCACCACCTTGTCATATTGGGCCAATCACTAGGGTCATGGCTAGAAAGCTTGAAGAGGATTGGAACACTGCTACTGATGGCAGAGAGACCTATCTCTACATGCTCAAAGATGCCAAAGTCCTAGCGTAGAATAGCTTTTAATTTCTTGTTAAAAGTAGCATAGACTATTTCTTTTGTAATTTTGTTGAACATGCAAATTGGTACCTAAAATGCTAACCTAAGTTTAATTAGAGTTCTCTAAACTCATAATTAAACTTAGGACCGACCCACATTAGCCCAAGGAGGAGCGTAAGTTCTAGATCTACTTGCACATGCTAGATTCTAGAACTTACTTCCCATGTGCTGAATTTTAAGCGCTATTCACACTTGTATAGAATTTGAATTTCCCTCTCATTTTCTACCTTGTGTAAATCGGCCTCCTAAGCTATTTAAGGAGTGCCTTGGCTCTTAGTTTTGCAAGATTAATATACTTAGTGAATTGCTGCCAAATTGTGCCAATTTCACTTCTTGCCCAAAAACCTCTTAGGTTAGGCTAT
>Ga0123342_1008525_pt1 | contig 12820 bp, 6 predicted proteins | sample Turbeawhitnodule_FD_89960 | JGI IMG/M metagenome (GOLD analysis project Ga0123342, IMG submission 89960) | Root nodule microbial communities of legume samples collected from Mexico - Turtle bean Mexico white nodule | ecosystem: Host-associated > Plants > Roots > Nodule | place: Mexico: Nepantla...
TCTTCCTGCACCATATCAATTTTAACCTTCACCATATCAATTTTTTAAATTTCCAAAACTACCCTCCTGCACCATATCAATTTTAACCTCCACCAAATCAATTTTTTAAATTTCCAAAATTACTCTTATTCCAAATTAAAAAATCCAAAATAATAATTATAATTGAGAAATAAAAAAAACATGCTGGAAAAAAATTCTGAACACAAAACTAAAAATACATTCTGGATTAAAAAATTTTAGAATTCAAAAATATGTTCCAAAAATTGAAATCCAAAATATTTCAGATAAAAGTTTCAAAAATAATTTTTCCATTTTTGTGTAAGGTTATTTTCGTCATTTAAAAGGAGTATTTTTGTCATTTTCTAGAGCTGATTGGGTGCATGCTGAAATTGATATGGTGGAGGGAGAAATTGCCTTAGGAAATATAGTTAAAAAAACAATAATACATTCAGTAACAGACAAGGGCCTGGGCTACACAGAATTGGACGTTACTGGGATATTTTAATGAAACTTACAAAATATTCATTTGAAAGTGTAAAATATTTTAAAATGATATATAAATATTACTCCTTGATTTTTCTTAATTGTCGGGTTTACGGGAAATAATATTATTTATTTATTTATTTGTTTTCAAAGTTCAAAATCGTAATTATTTATGTGTAAAAATAATTATCCTTTTCTCAATTATATCTAACAGAATTTTTAATAAATTTATACATTTATCGTGAGAGAGGAAAAAACTAGTAATATGTATTTATTGTAGAATATCAATGAAAATGTTAAAATAAAAAATTTAGATCTATTTAATAAAATGAAAAAAAAATCTGGAGAAAAAAAACTTAAACCGTATGGAAAAGCCTGATGTATTGTTAGTTTGGTGGTTTCCTGATTGTTTTTTTTTTTTATCAGCAGTGGTTTCCTCTGATTGTAGCTACTGATAAGGTTCAAATAATTGGAGGGTGCTGTGTAAATCAATGAAGATATTTTTAATGTCAGTGTTTAAGGACAGGATTTCCCAAACTTAAAAAAAAAAAGCTTCAATCATTGAGGACACTCATATTCAGTGATTCTAATTAAAAAATTCTTTTTTTTTTCCATTATGTAATACTTTTCCTTACTATTTAATCATTTTCTACTGTTCTACCTAATATCCATTATTTTCTTATACATATAAGATAAACATTCCATCCAAACAATGAGTAAGAAAAGCCAAATTCTTATCACTGAGCCACTATGACCACCCAGGAGAAGTCTCTCAATCTCAGGTTTCTTATGAGTCTAATTGCAGTTTTGTAGCATCCTATACTTCACTATTCACCTTTTTCATCCCTATATCGTTTAATTAAATTCAGTAACATGTGTCACCAATATTGTTCTTCTATTTTCATCAATCTTTGTAATATATCATTGATGATTCGAGCTGATACATACCTGAAATCTGAATAAAATCGTTTATGCATGTGTTGTTGAGAGCTTAGCAACTCTTTGTGCAGGGAAATCCCAGCCCCAGATAAAACCTTGGGCTTGAGCAAGGGCAGTGCCTTCTGCAAGATGGGTGCGGGTTGGACATGCATCATAACTAAGACTGAGGGGCCTGATGCAGGCAAAGTTTTCGTTAAATGTGGTGAAAACTGTTCATGTACCATGTACGTCAAACACACCTCTTTTCTTACTTATTTTTAGATTAGTTATTGTTTAATTGAATTTGATAGGAGCTACTCTAGTATGAATTAGCAATTTTGTTAGTTATGTGATAGGGAACAGATAACTTTCTACCCAAATATATTCTGAAAACTACCATTAAAATTATAAAAAAGATAAACATATTTATTGATTGATGAATAAGAAAGATATGTTTATGTAGTCTAAAAATTGTGATGATTGAAAGAAGGGGTAGAGTGGGTATGCTGAGAATGGGGGTTTTGCTGGAACTTAGGAAAACAAAAGTGGTTGCGTTAATAAACATAGAATCTAAACATGGTTAATATTTGAATAAAATAATATATTGCAGCAGAATCTAATTGTGTGGTGCTATGTGTGGTGCAGTGAGGGCGAGGCAGTGTCGGAAGAATTGAATTTGCCCGCTGATGTTGTGAGTGGCAGTGACAGTGGCAGTGGAGCATTCTGCAAGTGTGGTGAAGGGTGGAGTTGTGTTATTTCGAGGACTGAAGGCCCTGATGCAGGCTCTGGCAAAGGCTTTTCTGAATGCACTGAACCGTGTTCTTGTATTATTAACGAGAACTAGACCACAGATAAATGGTTCAGGAGAGAAGAACATTTGAAGTGCATGTATGATATATAAATAATCTGATGCTAATAACATCAATCTCTGCTTCAGTTGTATTGATTAAGAAGGAGACTATCATCAGTATTGTGTGTTGTGAAGTACACATATGATACAATTTCATCAGTATTGATAAGTTATGCTCTGTTATGTTTTTCATGTGTTCTGGGTTGTCTAGATTAGTTTCTATTTTTCTCTTGTTTAGTTTCTGCTTTTGGGCACCTTGTGTTTTGGGCTGGTTTCAGGTTTGAGTTTTCGGCCATCTTTAGAAGGTCCCCTATTACACTTTCACAGTACCATTCAACTAAAAACCTACAATGACTCATAATGGCTCCTTGTCCACATACCAGAAAATCCATTACAGGTGGATCCCTCGTATCGTAAAAATCCAAAAGGTAACGAACAATTTCTTGAAACTCTTATGAAATAGAATATCGGGTTCTTGCACTAGTAACTGTTCTAAAACCGTATGAAAATATGAATAAATATTGTAAAACAAAAAAAAAATATGCATAAAAATCCTAGCTTTTTTAGTTGGAGGAAATCTTGGAAGTGTACCTTAGATTGATTCTGAGTTTGAAGTGCAAACATTGCGTTGTGGCCGCATCAAGAATGTTCACTCCGCACTATTGGTCTTTTGGAGGATTGAAGAATGTTGTTGTAGTTGAGAAGCTGAAACATTCAAATGGGATTTGTAAATGTGCAACAACTTTGGTTCAATTTTCTTAGTTTCTTTTTCTATATAGAGAGGTTTCATCGCTTTAGAAACACCATCTCCTCATTGTCTTCATAAACCCATCTCACAAGTCACCTTTACGTCTTTGTCTCTTAATTATTTTTTTGAGTTTTTACTTTTAATAGTAACTTGTTTTGATTATCGAAATTTTTTGAAAAGTTTCGGTTATATCTTAGAAAACTTGCACTAATAGATTGTTGATAAGTCTTTACGTCTTTACGGATAGTAATCAATCACGCACGCTTTAAAAATCAATTTTTTTCGTATTTTAAAGTCAACAACTGAGATTCAATGGATCAAATATTTTTTTAAGAAGCATTTTGTTCCTACTATGACAATTGCATTCAACCAGGTTTTTCATGAGAGAACAAAATAGATTATCACATGATTCATCAAAAACTCAACAGTGAATTACTCAAGCTTCATCGAACTATGCTCTATTCTGTTTCTTGTGTTTTGGGCCATGTTGTTTAGTTTATGCTTTTAAACAGTTTGTGTTTCGAACTGATTTCAGGTTTCAGTTGTTTTGCCTTGTATATTTTTGGTTTCTTGTCGGTGTCTTTACACAACAATCAATGAATAAGTTTACTTTTCCGATCACTCTCTCTCTCTCTCTATTTCGTGACTTCTTCTCTCTTTGACAACCTTGCTTCCAGGGTTTACGTTCATGCAGGTTATCGGTGACACCTTTTCTTGCATCAGCCATCCAGTTAAGCATTAGTGTTTAGCCATCCAGTAAGTATTAGTGTTTATACTTCACCTTTAACAAATGGACAAAAAAGTTGTACATAAAATTTTATAAATGCAACACATATATTGGTTCGTACACTGGCTGTCGGAATCTCTCTCGGCCATGAACAGAAATAACATCAGTTACTAAAAACCCAAGATTGGGAGTGGAATGGTTCCAGATTATTTGATGGCCCAAGAAATAAGGACAGAAACTAAGGAACAAGGTCAAGAATAGTGTTTCTGCGACCCGGTCTGTACTCCTTCCTCACGTACTCCTTCGCTTCTTTCTCCCCATACTCCTTCAACCCCACCTCCCCCTTCGTCTTCCACAGCACCTCCCCGAACCTTCTGTGTCCCCAATACGCCTCCGCCTCCACCCTTTCCCCACCCTCCTCCGCTACCACCACCATCACCGGTAACCGCTCGTAGCACCCGGCGCTCACACCTTCGAACTCGTCCAGCTTAGCCACCGCGCTCTCCGACACAGCATAAACCTCGCCCTTAACCCGGTGCCCCGACCCGGGTAGGTTTATGAGGTAAGGGATGCCGTGGGGTCCACACACCAGCGGGTAACAATCCTCCGTCAAGTAGGCGCCAACCAAATCGGCGTCATCTTGGCTCATCAGCTCCTCCATCAGATAGTGGTTGGGGAATCCTCGCTTCAACGTGCCATAAGCGAATATCAAGTGGGTTTTGAGTTTCTCCTTTTCGCTCCCTCTCTCCATCACCACATTCGTTTCCTCTCTTCTATCTATTTCTTATTCTTTAACCTTTTAACTCTATTTTAGGCCCATTTTTGTTTTTTGTAGGCCTGGGCCGCAAACGATTATGGCCCATAACAACTTCCATTCACCCTACAAAGCTAGCATAGTTCGGCTTCCAGACTCTTTCTTCCTACACCTCCATACCTTCTTGTGCCACCCCATACTAAATATGAAAATACCATTTTATCCTTTTTTTCACCCCCTTGGATTTGAAATAATAAGCCTATGGATTATGTAATCCGGATAAATTCCAGAATTCGGAAGTCAATTTCATATTTAGAAAAGACTTCCGGATTATGTAATCTGGAAGCTAATAACACATCTGAAAAAAAGACTTCCGGATTACATAATCCGGAAGCTAATCTTATGTATAGAAAAGACTTCCAGATTATGTAATCCGGAAGCTAATCACAAAAGACTTCTAGATTACATAATCCGGAAGCTAATTTTGAATCTAAAAAAAGACTTCTGGATTATGTAATCCAGAATATTGAAAAGGATATTTTTGAAATAAGAAAAATTTATGGGGGTGGCACAAGAAGGTATGGAGGTGCAGGAAGAAGCAGCCCGGCTTCCATTGGGAGAAAACTATACCTAACTAGGATTTAATTAAAACCACCGTTTTCTCAAAGATAATGAATAGTTTTCATTCTAATGTTAAAAAAAAAATAAGACGGCTGTTTCTTCCTTGACCTAACAAATTTCTTCCTGCACCCCATCATTTTTAGAGAAAACTGTTTTACCACTTTTAAGAATGACTTTCAGATTGTTCTTTCCAAAATATTTCTGGAACATATTTTCCGAAACACATTTTATTAATTCCAAATTTATCAATCTGAAAATCAAAAAAATGTATTCTTGAATGATTTTTTGTCTTCTGGATTTCTTGTTTTGGAAATACTCTTTACTTACGGAATCCTTGTTCATAAACACTTTTTTTCTTACAGAACCCCTATTCTGGAATCACATAAAACTGTGAAAAGATAATTTCAGTATTTTAAAGAATATAGGGGTTCAGAAAGAAAAATGTAGGGGTGCAGGAAGAAACTCTCTTTTAATATTGGGTCTGATAAGGCCTAGGCCCAAAATGAGAAATTGTGAACTAAAAACGTAAAGAGGAAATAAAAAGAAAAAAGAAAAATAGGAAGAGAAAGAGATGGTAATTTGTTGAAATGTTGGTTGACAGACATTGGAACCCCACTGCGATACAATATTGCCAAAAGTAGAATAAAAATGAGTAAAGTGCAACGAACTTGGGTTGATGAAACATTGGATCTGGTGGGTGACATGCACAGCTATATAAATAGCCCTGACATAATAGAGATCAGATAATGATTTTTGGTGGATGAAGTTACTCTGCCCAAAAATGAATAGTAATGTGATGATAATGCGAAGGAAGTACAATTAATAGCAATGTTTGTTTGGAGAAAGTTGTGTTGTGTGTGGTAATATGGGTAAGCACGCGTACACTAAATGTTGTGAGAAAAGGATTGGATGAAAATAACAGGCCTTCGATTCAGTGCCTCTTGTCTGATTTGAAGGCATGGGAGAGGAATTATTGAGCCCAAGAGCTTAGATCTCATCTCTCTGATGTTACCGTTAATTGCAGCCAAATGTTTTTGGTTTTCTTCCAACAAAAAAGTTAAGGCCCGCAACTGATTTTGGAAGGGACCGTGTCGATTCGAAACTGCCACCCTTCTACCACCCAACATACCAAACTCCACAATAATTGCCTATTCACACACTAAATTACAAAATCGAATACCTATTTAATAAAATCCAAAATTATTTTTAAACGTAATTATTTTTTTACACTTTAAATTTAAATTTCAATATCATTTATAGATAACTTAGACTCACAACGGATTGGTGTAAGTATAAAATATACACAAATCTAATCCACTTACATAGATTAATCCTATGATTTATAATATCTAAATATATATATATATATATATAATAACTTTAACATATTTTTAAATGTATAATTAATTAATTTTAATCATTAAATTAAATCACTTAATATATTTTTCTCAGTTAAATGTTTACTTTAATTATCCATTAATATTAATAATGAATTAATATTATTTTCAATATTTCAAGTGGCATTAAAATTTTTAGAGTATCAACTACAAATATTTTCAGCAAGAATCAATTATATGTAAAACAAGTTACAAGATTAAACAACTATGGGTTAGTTGACGGGTGAGGTAGTTAACAAATATATATATATTTTTTTAGTTGGATAAGTCACAGTTTGGGTTAGACTAATCAAATTGGTCTGTTTGGTGAAACTTAACTATTACATGATAACTCAGTTTAATCTACTTAAAACAATAGCTTTAAATTAAAAAAAATAAAATAATTTTTTAAAGTTTAAGTTATATTATTAAAATTAATTTTAATTTTAGATATATAAATTCTATAACTAATTAAGTTTAAATTTATTAAGGTTAGAGATTAAATAGACAAAAAAAAACTTAATTTAAATTTAGATTAGAAATCTAATTTAATTGTGAATAGCTTTAAAGTGAGATCCATTTAGTTATTCCAAAGAAGAGAGGATATATGTCTTGTATATCTAATACCATTTTAAAATTTTAAAATAATAACTTAATTCAATTTTAGAAAACAAACTTAAAAGATAAGTTTTCAGTCACTTATATAAAAAGTGGTGTCGTATATGATAATTATTTAATAATTTAACTAATTTTCTAAACTTTATCTATTAAAAGAGTAAAGGAATTGTAAATGCATGTATGTCTGTAGCATGAGGCCACACGAAATCCTTAGCCCAAAAACACGTTTAAAAGAGAAGACATAGAATTTAGACAGATTCACGGTGGCATCCATGACATTATCCGTTATCCGTTTCTCAAATCAGATAATGCCACCTCGGACTCACGTATCTTGGTCATCTCATTCTGGGCTTCTGAGGCCACAAATTCCTCATGTGATCACTGCCATTAGATAGTATTGCACTGCATGCTACATCACATTCCCTCTGCAACCAAACCAACCCAGAAAACATTTCAAAGAAAAAGGAGAGTTTAGGGAGAAGAGACCAAACATATTTTCATTTCCTCTTTTCAGTTTTAACAAATGGCAACCACTGCGATGACCACTCTCCCCCAATTCACTGGTCTTAGACCCCAATTCTCAGCTGTCCCTGTGCAGAGTTTGGTCAGCACTTAGCATCTAATTTACATTTACACGTTTACCATGTCTTGCTTTTATAGATATGTTATATATGCTAGACCCAGTTTGAAAATGATCTTGTTGCTTTAACCATTTCTCATCAATTACTTGCATTTCATACGTAATTATGATAACTGGTTACTTTTTTGTTCGCAGGTTGCTGTCCAAACCATGAGGCGCAAGGGGAAGGGTGCATTGGGAACTAGATGTGACTACATTGGATCATCCACTAATCTGGTAGGATCTTCTGAGTTAGAGTCATTTCCAAGTCTCCTCGTCCTTTGTTGTTTCATCTCGGTACTTTACAAAGCATAATAGTAGATTCAATTTTTAGTGGGGTACATAGGAAATTATTGTTTACACATGTAACAATTTTGTGAATTGCGGATTGCGTATGCATACTAAAAATTATGTAGTTTCTTGTTCAGTTACAATGATAAAGAAGTGAGGGAGAATGTGTTTTTATGTTAATTTGAGTTTCTGTAATACTATATATAGAACTGATTGAATCACTATGGACTGAACAAAGTAAGCACATCTTAGAGTAGTGAGTGTTGTATAATTTTCAAAGAATAATAAAATGTGTTTCTAAGAGTCTTCCTTGTTATGGCGATATGATAGTTGACATGGATGAGATGTTGAACAGATTATGGTGGCTTCTACTAGCCTGATGCTGTTTGCTGGAAGGTTTGGATTGGCTCCATCGGCGAACAGGAAAGCCACTGCAGGGCTAAAGCTGGAGGTGAGGGACTCAGGCTTGCAGACTGGTGACCCTGCTGGCTTCACCCTTGCTGACACCTTGGCCTGCGGAGCTGTTGGCCACATCATTGGGGTTGGGGTTGTTCTTGGACTCAAGAACATTGGTGCCCTTTAAATAGCAACAACCAGTTTAGTACCTTATATATATGCTGCATCTGTAATCAATTTATCATCATCTACTTTATTTTCACTTCACTCTTTCTCAACCTTAACCTAAATCTTCAGCTTATCCCCTCCCTTCTAAACACAGAAAAAAATATAACTGTGATGAAACAAGTGATCAAATGTTCCCCCATCAGCATCAGTGGCAAAATGCATTTGAATTACTACCAATTATGAACCTGCATCATGCAACTTCAAGGACTCAATATAAAAAGTACGAATACAGGAAGCAATACTGTTTATAGAAATTTTCTTCATAATTATTTTTAGGAGAAAATAAATAAATAATTCTATAAATTAAAATTAGCTTATGTGTAAATTCAAAATAGGAATTTAGAAAACTATATATAAAAAATATCTATAAATTAATAGATGCATAAGTTAATATTAATTTATGAAAAATATTTAACATTATTTCTTATTTTTATATTTTAATGGCCTTTTTTGAAAAAAAGTTGTCCAAACAAACCTTAAATTGGTTATTAAATTTTGTTGACAAATACTTCTAAGATTTGGATCACTAAATTCATACTAAGCATTATTGTTGTAGAAATTTGTTGATTTTTTTTAGTAATATTTTATTGTTAATTTCCATAAAATTTAGTGATAAATTTTTTGGAATTTTTAGAAGGAGAGAATACAAATGGAAGAAGTCTTTTTTTATGCTACTAGAGAGGAATTAAAAGTTGTTTAAGAATGACTTAGGTAACAAAAGGATATGATAATGAAAGGAAAATATAAAGTTGTGAAAAAAAAAACAAACTTCTGAATATTAATCCTAGAGCACATTATACTCCATTTGGTTGTCATAATCTGAACTTAGTACGTTGTGATCTCTATAATTCTTGTCTTAAATAAACATCATTTTTTGGTGTGCTAAAATGTATGTATACTTTGTTTCCTTCTTCTAAAAAGGTTGAAAGTTTTATAAGATCGTATACATAACTTAAATCTTAAATTGTTGTCACAAATTTATTGGGAAAGTTGTATTAAAAAAGTGGAAGTATTCAAACTTCACAAATAAGAGATGCTTTTTTTTTTAAATAGTTGAAGTTAAAAGCGGAGTTGATTACGAGTTTGAAATTTTGAATATTGATTGTTATGACATATTATTTGTAGTTAACCTTGTTAGTGAAAAACTGCAATTAAAAGATATATTGATAAGCCTATTGAACAATTAAATGTTATTCTTTCGTTTTTTTAAAAATCCATTCACTTTTGCAAAAGAAATTGCTTTTGAACTGGATTTTTTTTTCAACAAAAAATGAATAAATAAAATAAAAATGAACATTTCATGAGGTATCCCAACTCTTGTACAAAAGAAAGTAAAATTAACTTACTCTAAAGTCATAAAACCACAAGTATTGCAAGAAAAGACAAATTAAAGTCTAGCTTCTTAATCTATCCCATTTTTTTTAACATAACTACCTCAACACTAGTAATTGCATAAACCAATATTTCAAGATAGTTTCCAAAATCAACAACATGGATACAATGACTCTAACATATTCCGCAACTTCCAGAATTAACAGTATTGACCCCACCAAGACAACGTCTTCTCCGCAAAGATAACTCCTATACGTGATTAAAGATGTTAAGTTTGATGCTTTTCTGCCATTCTTTATTGACAACTTTTAACACCCTCTACATTAATTAAACTCTTGAACTCCAAATAGCAGCTATAGGACCTAGTTTCCTTTGCTTCAAACTTATCACGTACTCTACACCTACTACACCATATTGCATCGTCATCCGTGTAACATCATCACCTGCACCTAAAAAACTCAACCTTTCTCTCCTTTCATCCATATCACAGATATCAAAGCATAACAGTTCTATTTGACAACAATAAAACATGCAGCAAATTTAAATTCAAAACCATAGAACAAGTGAACAAGTTAAGCAATTATACTCACCAAATTATTTTGTTACCATATTAATGCAAATTAAGGGTGATAAGAAAAGGAGAAGTTAACTTTCCTTATTTTATGTTTCAACCATGCCCATGATTGGACTTGTGCCATGGTGAGAATTTCCACAACATCTATCTTTGCATGATTAAAAATAGTTTTGTTTCTATGCTTCCAAATACACCATATCACAAAAACCCATAGGCTTTTCCACAACTTATTGCCTTCATTGTTAAATCAAATGGTGGAAAATGTTGGTTATTAATTTAGATTTTATTATTATTAATTTTGATTTTATTACCCTAAAACTATTTTACCGTTATTATTGCATTAATGGTCAGTTTACAGGGTTGTTAGTATTCCTATAATATAGCTTCTAGTAATTGTAATTTTATTATATATATTATTGAAGTAAATCAAAATGAATAAGATCAGTTCAACAATTTTGCAAGTGCAATTACCTTCAATCAGTTTTTACAACCTTTTGGCTTCTCTTATTTCCTTCAATTAGTTCCTACGACTGGTATAAGAGCCAGTCTATTATCATGAACTCTACTTAATTATAAGTCCCTATCCTTGATGGAAAAAATTACAATCGGTGGTGTGTGCATATGAAAGTTTTGTTTGATTATCATGAGTTATAGGATGTCGTTGAGAGTGGAGTGTCTGCATTAGCTGATGATGCAACTGAGGCGCAACGAGTAGCGCATTGTGACCAGAAGAAGAATGACAAGAAGGCTTTGTATCTCATCCATCAAGGGATGAATGACGAGACATTTGAACAGATAGAAGAAACAACAACTGCAAGTGAGGCTTAGACCATTTTGTCAACCAATTATAAAGGTGATGACAAGATCAAAAGGGTGCATCTTCAAACCCTAAGACGCCAATATGAAATGTTACAGATGGAAACCACAAACACTGTTGATGTCTATATAAATAAAGTTCTTGCCTTGACAAATCAAATGAAGACCAACGGTGAAACACATTCGGAGCAGGCAAAGGCGAGAAATATTTTGAGGTCTTTAACTCCCAGATTTGAACATGTTGTTGCGCCAATGACATTTCAACAATGACAGTAAGGTTATTGTCTGGTTCCCTACGAGCGCATGAGCAGCGGATGAATGACAATAAGAATGAAAAATCAATTGAACAGGCTTTACAAGAACAAGCCTCAATTGGTAGCTCCTATCATAAACACGGTAGTTCACGAGGCAAAGGACGAGGATGTGGTGGTAGCTATTCCAACAAAGGTCGTGGTGGCCAGAATCATGGAGGTGCTTAGCAAAACAACATTGGTTCCAATCACAATCCAAGTTCAAATTACTCTTGTCGCGGAGGACGAGGAGGCAGGTATAATAAATAAAATGTGGAGTGTTATAACTGCCATAAACGCGACTATTATGCAAATGAGTGTAGATCAAAAGGTGATAATTGTTAGAATGTATGTCTTTAAACTAGAGGGGGTGAATGGTTTAAAGTGGGTTTTCGCAAACTTTTAAGTCAAGAATGAAATTACTTCGAGAATAACTTGATTAAGAAATCAGTTTGTCAAAACACAAAGCAAAAAGCACAACACCAGAAAAATAATCGGTTGTTTCACAGAAAAAATCGGTTGTTTATACCAGTTCACAAATATCAAAACTGAAATTAAAGAGTTAAGGAGAAAGAAAAAGTACACAGAGGTTTATACTGGTTCACTCTAAACCCATAGCTACATCCAGTCTTCCCAGAAACCACTGGGGAATTCACTAAGCAATCAACCCTAGATTACTTACAACACAACCAAAGTAGTGACCTTGATCCCCTCAAGACACACACTCCCTTTGGTCCAGCACAACAACACTAAGAATGTTGATCTTGATCCCCTCAAGAACACACAACACTTCTCATCAATACATACAAAGAATGGTTTACAGGATTACACTTGTTACAGAACAAATCTGAAATCAATACAAGATGAAAATCCTATCTCACACTCTTTGATCAATGCAATCTCTAAGCACTTCTCAACTTTTCAAAATCTCAATCTCTTGAAAAACTCAAATCTGTTTTTTTGTATATAATCAAAGTTGTTGTTTGTTATCAAATCTTAACAAACTATTCATTGCATTTAAAGATTGATCAAAACATTAAAAACTGGAACGTAAATAGTTAGAAAATCATTTAATGCTCAGTCAAAGCACAAAACAGTTTTCTGTTATGGTACCAAAACAAACAATCGGTTGTTTCCACGATTCAATCGGTTGTTTTGGTTTTGACAGCAAGTCAACCA
>Ga0123342_1008526_pt1 | contig 12820 bp, 10 predicted proteins | sample Turbeawhitnodule_FD_89960 | JGI IMG/M metagenome (GOLD analysis project Ga0123342, IMG submission 89960) | Root nodule microbial communities of legume samples collected from Mexico - Turtle bean Mexico white nodule | ecosystem: Host-associated > Plants > Roots > Nodule | place: Mexico: Nepantla...
ATTCTTACGCGGAATTTCAGGAAAAGACCATTTCGGGAGAATTTTTCAGAAATTTTGTGCAAACCAAGGCTATCCTCTAGCAAAACTTGTGAAATTTCGCCCTACTTTCTGAAAAAAAAATTTCGCGTCCGTTTTGCGCTGAAAAAATTCGCACAAGTACTTTCGTATGTTGTTTGCACCCAGGTGAGGAGGCACGGCCATAAACAAATCACAGAAAGAAGATACGGCGAAGAAAAGCCAGGACGTTTTGTTTTCGCAAAACCGGTTTTGTTCACTATCGTTCTGGGACTTACTGCGCCTTACCCCTTGGGTATTTTGGTCTGAAATTTTTACCAGACATTCGTCTTTGTGTCTACTGAGTTTTGGCTGAGATTTGAGCCCCAGACTCGTCCCACAAGATTCGCAATAAATTTTTTATTCATCAGTGTCCGGGCTGAAAGGAGGTTCGCTTGTGAGTGAAACTGTTTGATTTTTGTCCTGGGTGAATACTCATCCGTTTGACCTGAAATCTGTCGCGTTTTGTCCCAAACTCAGTGGAGATTCTTACGCGGAATTTCAGAAAAAAACCATTTCGGGAGATTTTTTCAGAAATTTTGTGCAAACCAAGGCTATCCTCTAGCAAAACTTGTGAAATTTCGCCCTACTTTCTGAAAAAAAAATTTCGCGTCCGTATTGCGCTGAAAAAATTCGCACAAGTACTTTCGTATGTTGTTTGCACCCAGGTGAGGAGGCACGACCATAAACAAATCACAGAAAGAAGATACGGGGAAGAAAAGCCAGGACGTTTTGTTTTCGCAAAACCGGTTTTGTTCACTATCGTTCTGGGACTTACTGCGCCTTACCCCTTGGGTATTTTGTTATGAAATTTTTACCAGACATTCGTCATTGTGTCTACTGAGTTTTGGCTGAGATTTGAGCCCCAGACTCGTCCCACAAGATTCGCAATAAATTTTTTATTCATCAGTGTCCGGGCTGAAAGGAGGTTCGCTTGTGTGTGAAACTGTTTGATTTTTTTCCTGGGTGAATACTCATCCGTTTGACCTGAAATCTGTCGCGTTTTGTCCCAAACTCAGTGAAGATTCTTACGCGGAATTTCAGGAAAAAACCATTTCGGGAGATTTTTTCAGAAATTTTATGCAAACCAAGGCTATCCTCTAGCAAAACTTGTGAAATTTCGCTCTACTTTCTGAAGAAACAATTTCGCGTCCGTATTGCGCTGAAAAAATTCGCACAAGTACTTTCGTATGTTGTTTGCACCCAGGTGAGGAGGCACGGTCATAAACAAATCACAGAAAGAAGATACGGGGAAGAAAAGCCAAGACGTTTTGTTTTCGGAAAATCGGTTTTGTTCACTCTCGGTTTGGGACTTACTGCGCCTTACCCCTTGGGTATTTTGGTCTGAAATTTTTACCAGACATTCGTCATTGTGTCTACTGAGTTTTGGCTGAGATTTGAGCCCCAGACTCGTCCCACAAGATTCACAATAATTTTTTTATTCATCAGTATCCGGGCTGAAAGGAAGGTTCGCTTGTGTGTGAAACTGTTTGATTTTTTTCCTGGGTGAATACTCATCCGTTTGACCTGAAATCTGTCGCGTTTTGTCCCAAACTCAGTGGAGATTCTTACGCGGAATTTCAGGAAATAACCATTTCGAGAGATTTTTTCAGAAATTTTTTGCAAAGCAAAACTTGTGAAATTTCGCCCTACTTTCTGCAATTTTTTTCCGTGTCCGTATTGCGCTGAAAAAATTCACACAAGTACTTTCGTATGTTGTTTGCACCCAGCTAAGGAGGCACGATCATAATCAAATCACAAAAGGAGATATAGGGAAAAAAAATTCAGGACATATTGGTCTCGAAAAACTAGTTTTGTTCTCTCTCGGCCTCATACGTATTACACCTTATTCCTTTGGTGTTTTGGTCTGAAATTTTTTCCAGAGATTCGTTATTGTGTTTATTGTGTTTTGGATGAGATTTAAGTTTCAAATTGGTCCCACAAGATTTACAATAAATATTTTATTCATCACTGGTGTAGCAAAAAGATTTGTTTGTATGTGAAACTATTTGATTTTTTTCCTAGTTGAATACTCATTTGTTGACCTGAAATTTATCATGTTTTGTTTCAAATTCAGTCGATATTCATACATTATTTTTGGAAAATAATTCAAAAATTTTGTGCAAACCATGACTATCCTTTTTCAAAAATTTTGAAATTTCGTCATTTTTTCTGCAATTTTATTTTGAATCTATTTTTTGCAATTTTATTCTAGATCCATATTGCATTAAAAAAATCACACAAGTACTCTCATATGATGTTGCACCCAGCTAAGAAGGCATGTCCATAATCAAATCACATTATTATACTATAAATTTATAAAAAAAAATAATTAATATATTTAAATTTACAAAAGTAATTATAACATATATTTTATGTATATATGTTCTAAAGAAGAAAATATGAATTTACAATATTATGCTCTTGTAATTATAAATCCTTCTTTAAGTTTTAAGTGGAAGACTAAAAAAGTAATTTTTTTTTATTAATGCATATATTTGTATTTATGAAATTATTGAGTAAATTTTTATTATTTAAGTAGAAACATAATTTAGAGCCTTCCCTCTCCATAATTTTTTGAGTTTAAAAAACTAATTTAATGTATATATGATAAATTAATAATATATAATTTATGATAAAAAAATTGAATAAATTATAAAAATTATATAAATGCAAAAAATTTGATTTGCATAAAAGATTATTATTATTATAACAACTAATATGACAATTAACTATTGTGTAGGCAAATGTCTGAATGATTAATCTTTATTATATAGTAAATACAAAAGAATAGAATGATAGGTATACAGAAGAAATTATGTATGATAAATGTATTTTCATTATTTTTTTCATCTCTTATATTAAAAAAATTATGTTTTCTAAATTTTTTTAAATTTTCAATTTGTCATATTTTAATATCATAAAGAATAAAATTGGAAAAAGAAATGTGTACATATAAGAGAGAAATTCTCTTTATATATTATATATTGTTAGTTTTTTTTTTCAAATTCAAATTTTTGCTTAAAATTCAAGATTGTGTTTTCTAGTTTTTTTTTAAAATTCAAATTTTTAATATTTTATAATCACAAAGGATAAAATTGGAAAAAAAATATAAACATAGAGGAATCTTCTTGATATATTATATGATAGATTAATATTAATATTATTAATAACATTATTATTATTGTTAACTGTAATAATAATATTATTATTATATATTAATATTAATAATAATAATAATATCATTACAGAAGCATTAAATTATTTAAGTTCAAGAAATGCAGAGCATATAGGTTACAAAAGTTCATTAAATTATAATTAATTGTTATTTATAATCAGAGATGAACTACAAGAACAAGATTACTAGAAGTTTGCAATACAAATAGTGTTCCCCAAATTTCCTTAACAATATTCATCTGTCAAAAGTAAAGAATACAAGGAAACAGAGTTCAGCAACAACAACAACATGGTAGCAAATGTTTTATTCTTATTGTTGACTATTTCTTGCACAGCTCAATCAACAGTCATTGATATTAAAAAATTTGGCAGAAACAAAGATATAACACAGGTAAAACACTACTGCTAAATTTAGCTATAAGATATTGAAGATTCCATGTTATTATTACTAGTTTTTATTTGAAATTTGTGTTGTCTCAAGGCTTTCACAAAAGCTTGGAAAGAAGCATGTGCATCAACAAGTGCAAGCAAAATTCTTATTTCAAGTGGAGAATACAAGATGAATGCAGTAAATGTGAAAGGTCCCTGCAAAGCTTCAGTTGAAATTCAGGTTGATGGCACAATTCAAGCACCAGCTGATCCCTATGCACTCAAGGGTGCTTATGAATGGATCAAAATTGAATATGTTGACTCTTTCACCTTATCAGGTAAAGGTATATTTTGATATGGCATGTTAATGTAACTGATATGTTGTCATGTCTGTTGGATCCTCAATTGGTTTGGAGATAAGAAGTTTGTGTTGAGATTATTTGTATAAGGGTTTAGACACTTCACCTTATCAGGTAAAGGTATATCTTGTTATGGTATGTTAATGTAACTGATATGTTGTAATGTCTGTTGGATCCTCAACTGGTTTGGAGATAAGAAGTTTGTGTTGAGATTATTTGTATAAGGGTTGGGACACTTCACCTTCAGGTAAAGGTATATCTTGTTATGATATGTTAATGTAATTGATATCTTGTAATGTCTATTGGATCCTCAACTGGTTTGGAGATAAGAAGTTTGTGTTGAGATTATTTGTACAAGGGTTAGAACAACCTGAAATACTTTATTTTATTTTATTTATTCTTTGCTGATAAAAAAAAAATCAGGTAAAGGTACCTTTGATGGCAAAGGTGCAATTGCTTGGAAGCATAACAACTGCAGAACACACCAGAATTGTAAGAGGAATTCCATGGTAAATAAATTGTAAATTGAACATGTACAATGCAATTATTCTCAAATTTTTAGCACTAGCTTTCTTCTAAATGATGCTAATGAGTTGAGTCTCTTGTAACCAAAATGTATGCAGAATTTTGGCTTCAATTTTCTTAACAATTCCATAGTTCGAGGTGTAACTTCTAAGGACAGCAAAAACTTTCATGTGAATGTTTTGGGATGCAACAACTTCACATTTGATAACTTCCACATCAGTGCTCCAGAAACCAGCATCAACACTGATGGAATTCACATAGGAAGATCAAGTAATGTGAAAGTTCTTAACTCCAACATTGCTACTGGAGATGACTGTGTTTCATTGGGGGATGGAAGTAGAGAAGTAATCATAAAAAATGTGAAGTGTGGACCTGGTCATGGCATCAGTGTTGGAAGCCTTGGCAAGTATGCAGGAGAAGAGCCTGTGGAAAATCTTTTTGTCAAGAACTGCACTATGACAGGAACAGATAATGGTGTAAGGATCAAAACTTGGCCTAACACTGCAGTGGTTACTACTGTTACTAACATGCATTTTGAAGATATTACTATGGTTAATGTCTTGCAACCAGTGATCATAGACCAGGAGTATTGTCCTTGGAATCAATGCTCAAAAGAGGTACATATTTTTAATCAAAAGTTAGTTTAGATGTCTTTATTCATTACCATTTGTGTTGTTGTCATACTAGAATTGTTATTATTTGAATTAAGTCACTGATCTTTTAGTGTCTTTTTGATTTGTGTGTGTATGGTTGCAATGACTTAGAATCCATCAAAAGTAAAGATAAGCAAGGTTACCTTCAAGAATATTAAGGGCACTTCAAGAAGCAAGGAAGGAGTAACTCTTATATGTAGCAGAAGTGTACCATGTGAGGGTGTGGAACTAAGTGAGGTTTCTCTTACATACAATGGAGCTCCCATAGTTGCTAAATGTGTTAATGTCAAACCCAAAATTACAGGGAAAGCTCCTAAATGTTCAGCTTAAGAGAATTGGGTTGACATAATGTTGACATTGTTTTTAAAAAAAAATGTATCGAGAAGTAACAATTTGTCTCAAAAATAGATGTTGAACTTACCAGAAACAATTATTTAAGATTATAATTGCAGTATTCATTAAGAGATATTGACATAAATTATTAAGATAATTCAATTGAGAAAATTTGGAATAAGATTAATCTGCTCACTCGTAAAATATAATGTTCAATGGCCTAAGAAAATATAACGTATGTTTAGATAATAATGAAAAAAAAAGTCATTAACGTACTAACGAGAGGTTTACAGATAATATTGATTGAACAAATAAAACGAAAGCATTAAAAACTTATAACTGAATATTTCAGTTACAATAAGTTTGGAGTTTTTTTAAAAGTGTACATCAAATGTTCAATAAAGGGCTAACATGTGAAAAGTAAATTTATAGAAAAGAGAAAGATGAGGCCACGCTCTCAAAGAAGTACCAAATTTTATAAATTTGATCAATTACTAAAGAAAATAATAAAGAATCACCTTATTTTTCCGACAGAATGTCAAAGAAATTTATTTCTTTTATTTAAATTCATAAAAAAAAATTAAAATATATGTAAAAATTAAAGGGACTACTAGATTATATATTTTAATTAAATATTAAGTCATTAAATCATATACAGTTTTTTATTTTATATAAACTTTCCTTTTAGTTGCTATTTTTATAAGAATTTTTGTTGTGTCTCTGTTAATGTTATTTTTAAACATAACAAATGTTAATTACTTTTTTAACCTATAATATGTCATTATGCAAATGCAAACATTCAATCCAATATTATTTCATCGCAAGAATTTGCATAAACGATAATTTATATGTACATTATCAAAACGAAAAGTAAAACATAGCATGTCTTTGTAATTTCTATTGGGCTTTTCTCAACAACGACAAAAAAACTCCAAACTAAAAACAATGAAGTGTTGGAATCAATTAATAAAATTACATCGAACCCATTCATATCGGTTAGTTCAAATCATGTTACTAGGGTACAAAAAACAATAATATAAAATATAAGAACACTTCTTGCAGTGAATCCCAAAATTGATTTGTGCAACATAGCTTGAGCAGTAGATGAAGGAAGACAAACTCAACATGATCTTAAGTCCCAGACTGCGATCTATTGTTTTTGTAGTTGCCGTATTTTCGAGAGACGCCAGACTCAGAAAAGGTGTCCCATAACTACATATCATAAGTTACAACAGTTATTTCACACAGAATCAGAGAAAAAAATATGCAAGAAAGTATTGTTCATCGCCCCTTTTCACTTACTTCCAATTTACCCTTTGAGCCTCCTATAGCCAACAAGAAGGGATTGTCCTCTGAGAAAGAAATTTTAAAGATAGCCCCCTAAACAAACACCATTAAAAGGAGAACTCATCAATTCCAAATTAATATATATATTATGATTAATAGAAACTTTCCCATCAGAAACGAGTGAAAAAAAAAATAAGCGTACAGCTTTCGGAGCTTTAGATGCTACGCAGGAGGGTTGGTTGTTCGACAAATCCCAAAGTTTTACCTGTGACAAATAATAGGTGGTACATAAGAGGATTTCCAATCAGCAAAGTGTACAGGACACTAACAAAATTGACTTCATTATTACCGTTTTGTCCGTCGATCCAGTGGCAAGAAGCTGCATGAAAAAGTTGTTCAACATGGCACAGTTAAACTAAAATACATGATCATTGGTCACCAAAACAAAATGTTAAAAAAGACACATACGTTAGGTGCTAATGGATTATAGGATACTGAGGAAACAGGTTTGTCATGTGCATGAAGTGTAAAAGTTGAACTCAGGTCGGATGAGGAATCAGATTTGGCCGCCCGAATATCAAAACCCTTGACAGTACCATCTTCAAGACTCACCTAACAGAACAATTAAATCACCATTAGTTAAGTAATACTTGTTCATCCGCAACATAAAAACTGAAATTTGATCCAACAGAATAAGAATTGGCCCTCTTCCACCCGCAAAACCCTTCTTTGGTTAATATAAATTAAATAATCATACACACACTTGAAAGTTAGTAGCTAAAGAATGTTGGCAAATATTTTATCAAAAATGCGAAAAAGAGCTAGTATGTTTTTATCAAAAGCATGTTTTATAAAAAAGATGTAATGTTAGTCATCAGGCCTTAGAAATAACTATTAACACACCACAAAAGAGTGCTCGGTGTGCGGATCCCATGCCAAGCTCTCTACATCAGCTGTGACTGACCACTTATAGCCAGAATGTGTTGGTATCCTTCCATCTTTCTGAAAATGTAATAGATATAAACGTTATGTAGCTAAACAAATTTTGAACGAAAGAACCAAATTTCTCAGCACATAACTATACAACCAAAGATCACAGTATAATAAGCAATCAACGGCAGAGTAAAATAGAGAAATGCTGAGTAACCAAGGAATATTGGATAATTACCAAGACGACAGTATGATCAAACGAACCACTAAGAAGAACCTGTGGTGCATGATGATTCCAATCAACTGCTTGAACCTATAATGATAAATGAACAAGAGATAAATAATAGACATCAGGAAATGTATTGACTCATTTTAAAGTAGTAACTAGCGATTAAAAAAAATGCATTCAATGGTTCAACTAAGAGATAAATTTCTTCCCTTGCGAACAAAATGGGGAGCATTGATCAAGAAAGCAACAGGAAAGACTTATAAATTTTTTTCGTACCTACAAATATCTGCTTTGAACAAATTGTTTAATTCAAAGTTCTATAATATCATAATTGTTTCATCTTAGTACATAATGATTTAAATCATAAAGTTCTATATTATATTATAATTACACAAGAGTGTGTCAGCATGAAGAAGAAAAAGTCATTCCATCGATAAAATGTATTGACCTTATGATAAAAAATAAATTATATTCTAGCTAATTTCTTGCCTTGTCCGAGTGATGCTCCATTGTGATATCACACTTCCCCGTAACCACATCCCAAATCTTTACTTGCTTGTCAGCACTGGCACTCGCTAGTATATTCCTTTTTTAAAGAATAAATGTCAAAAGAGGAATCAAGGATGAGTAAAAAAAATACATAGATGTGTGTGTGAGTGTATATATAAGAAAGGATCAAGTTATTCCAAGCGTAAATCTAAGAGAGTTATCCCCCATCCTCACCCTTTATTTTGCTTAAATAATGGTTTTAACAAGTAACTCACCTTTAACTGTTAGATTCAACAAATAGTGAGGATGAAGAGTAGTTCTTTTAAGACATTCTTGAAGCAACTTAATCTCTCTCTCTCTATACACACACACACATACAAGAAAGCATCAAGCAAAGGAAACAAAAGCAGAAGTCAATTTTAATTCTACAAACCTGTACACCTTGTTCCAAGCAAGACCAAGCACCGAGTCAGTATGACTGCCATCTTTGTATTTGATTGATTTCTGCTGACAAAACAGTTTAAAGAATAAGAAAATGAAATGCTTATGAAAGCTGGAAATTAGATTTCAATAAGAAATGGCCAAACATATTTAATTAAAAAAGTGAACTTTAAAAGAAAATAACGATGGAAAGGGTTTTCCCATCAGATCCAAGGCAAAAATATGGATTTTGACAGTTGTTGCTTCAATCCTCGTATGCACAAAGACCTCTGTAATTTCAATCCTACTAAATGCTATTCACAATCCCCAATAAAAGTTATAAAATTCATGAATCACAAAAAGACATAGTCAATTAAGTTTTATGAAAACCATTACACACAATGAATTGCTAAGGCTTGGAATATCAACAATGACTTGAAAGCACAAACTTTGGTAATCACGTGATTCTAAGGGGATTGAAATTAACAAGAATGTAGAACAAACCTTTTTTCCCTTTTTCTTTTTCTCTTTAAATCCACCCAAAACCACACATGGCTGCACCGCATCAATCTGAGAACAACGGAAAATTATAAGGGATCCGGCAAAAAATATTTCTATTTTTGTATATGACAGCACAGTTAAATTTATGTATTCAATGCACCTACAACGTCAAGGTCCCAAATTTCTATGGAAGGTTCCATTGAACCCACAGCTATGAAGTTCCCTGTGATCACAATGAAATTATATTAAGCTCATATTAATAAAGAAAAGATATCAAGCAGGTTTCTAGTATTTTTAAGCAGAAATTACAAACGGAGGTGATCTCGGGTAATCCAAACCTTGAAAAAAAAACTTAATAGTCACACAAGAGAAGTTAACATAACTTCTCACTATTTTGTGATGAAATTTAACGTTTAACTACAACTAATTCAATTCACCTTTGGATGAAATATGAACTGTTCATGTTTTCAGCATGCTAAAATGGAGGTAGAATCATCAGATCGTATAATTAAGATGGTTTACAAGTTTTTCTTCAGACTTTTTATATTTTCACTTTTCTAGAAGTCCTTCAATTCAAGTAAGTGTTGTAAACTGGGGAAGGGGAAAAGTTGAATTGCACAAAACAAAAAATCAAACAATTTGATCAACACAAATATACACATGAGAGATATCGTGCAAAGGACCAATGGTTTAAACCTCTTTCTCCTCCTTTAAGAGGGCAATCGAGCCAAGCTGTGCAGAGTGGAAACGCTGGAATAAGGATACAATGGTGAGAATAGAGGTTCCTTTCATTGGAATCTGCATCCTCGAGTACCCAAACCTGCAGCATAGAAAGCAAAGTGTGGTAAATATACTTTTTGAACAGTAAACAGAGCAGAGGAGTGTCAGTGTAATATACCATGACTCGACTTCACTTGCCAAAAAACATTGAACTCACCTCAAGATGACTCACATCATCTTCAGTACTAGCATAAACAATGACAGAATCAGTTGGATTAATAATCATGTCTTCGAGTTCATCGGAATCATCATCCTGAAGCATAACAACAACGTACGGTTATAAGAAGTACCATGCTCATAAAGTGACCAAGTGTTGAAACTTACTTTCGCATCGTTGATATAAGGATCCATTTCGTTACTCGGATAATAAAGATCACCAATTCCGGAACTGAATAACTCAACTCCTAAACAAAGCATAGTAGGAACATGGATACAAGGGATCAATAATCACATAGAAGAGTAGAGAGTTATATGATTATAAAAAGATACACACCTTCGTCTTCTTCATCGTAACGGTCCATGTCAAGTTCCTTTAAGCCAGCGGTTATATCGTCACAGTTTCCGGTGGAAGCTTTGCCAACTGCATCCGCCACCGTTAATGCCTTCGCCACCACTTCGTCGTTGGCGTCTTCATTGTCACTGTCGTCACTGTACATAAATGAAATTAAAAAGTGAATGTTAGGGTTTATATATGAATGAGATTTGATAATTTTGTTGGAACGTAAAGGACCTTGGGGTTTTGTGGTTGGCTATGAGTTCTTGAATTTCCTCTTCGTTAGGAGGATCAGCGACGACAGGCTCCGACCTCGAAATCCCTTTCGGCACCCACGATATCGCAGAAATCATTTTCGTTTCAGAGACGACGCAGCGCAACCGAATGAATGCACAGCAGCAGCCACTGGTTTTGCTGCTCCAGAGGGTTTATAGGAAAAGGAAACAGAAGGTGAAGAAGGAGAAGAACAACCCTTTAACGGTGCAAATTTCATTAGCGTAGGCCCAATAACAGCCCAATAACGGCCCAATCTTCTTTGTAGTAGTAGGCTACTCTTCCTGCATCCATTATTCGGCTTTTACTTCCTGCACCCCACAATGTTTTTAAAATTATTATTCTACCCTTATTTAAAGTGACTTCTGGATTACCTGTTTCAGAATTTTTTTTTAATGAAACATTGAAATTCATTATATACATTTTGGGACACGTCTTCCAAAACAGAATAAGATTTTTCTGAATAAAATTTTTAAAATGCGTGAAATATATTCTAAAATAAAATAGAAATTTCAAAATAAACTCTTTAGAACATATATAATATCTTTATTTTTAGGAATTAATTTTTTAAAACTTTTCCAAAACACATGAAAGAATTTTATGGATTTTTTTTTTTTTTGCTCTTCTTCTTATAACCGCAATGGTGCACAGTGGTGGGGTGCAGTGACGGAAAAACGGACGGGACAATTTAGTCATTTTATCCAATTCTAAGAGTACAGGTTAAAAATGGGGTGCAAAAAGCAAAAGTCTAATTATTTTTTTCTCCACTTCTATTGAGGTAAAAAAATCATACATTTGAACTTTTAAATTATATAATTTGGGAAGTTTCTAAATTTCACATCTCCCGAAATTAAAATAAATTTAATAAAAAATGTTAAAAGTAATTTAGATAAATTTTTAGGTGTGAGGTGTAAGAAGAAACACATAGAGGTGTAGAAAGAAACCCCAAATATTTCTCAATATATTTTATCTATAAATTTGAAGAAGAAGGAGAGTAAAATAGGATTAAAATAGGAACTTAAGAGAGTGTAAAAGTCTTCACATTTTAAAATTAAAATAAAACAATAAAAAATATCAAAGGTAATTTAAATTTAGATACTCTTGAGGCATGGGGGTGCAGGAAGAAAAGCGTGGAGGTGCACGAAGAAAAGCGTTGAGGTGCACGAAGAAACGCGTGGAGGTGCAGAAAGAAAGCCCAAGGTCTTCTTAACAATATTAAAACTAGGCCCAACTTGAATTCACCATCCCAATCCCGCTAAACCACTCCCTCTCTCCCCTCTCAGGCGTGGTTGCTGCTGACTACTGCTCCTACTGCAACGTGAGTTCATCTCAGAGTAACTCAACTTCACTCTTCTTCATTTTTTTTCTCTCTTTTTCTTTGCGCACTGTGCTCACAGCGACGCGTTGCTTAACTCCATTAGGTTTTTCCTTTCGTTCTGTTTCTTCGCTTCTACATGCTGTGCCGCACTTTCACTAAGGTTGATCTAGATAGCTGCTGAATCAAACAATCCGTGTTTTTCATGTTCTTAAATTCAAATTTATTCATCAAATGTGAATACCTCTGTTGTGTAGTGTAGCTGAATTGCATATTTTCTTTTCTTCTATATCTTCTGATACGTTTTGGAAGTTAACCTAAGAGGTAGGTAAATTGATTGATACCTGTATAATTCATACTTTTTTTGCTATTATTTGCTTGCTTCGGAATGGTTTCACATGGCATATTCAGTTCACCTTGCAGTGTGCTTATTCTATCTTTTTTTTTTTTTTTTTTTTTTTTTTTAGTTATTTCGGGGGGGTTTTGTTTTTATTTTTTATTTTTTTTTTTTTTTTTTGTTTTTTGGTTTTAATAAAATAAAATAAAAGTTTTTTTTTTTTTTTTTTTTTTTTTTTTGGTGCCCCGTTGTATTTAATTCATAAAAAAATAACTTAAATTAAATAATATATAAAA
>Ga0123342_1008527_pt1 | contig 12819 bp, 10 predicted proteins | sample Turbeawhitnodule_FD_89960 | JGI IMG/M metagenome (GOLD analysis project Ga0123342, IMG submission 89960) | Root nodule microbial communities of legume samples collected from Mexico - Turtle bean Mexico white nodule | ecosystem: Host-associated > Plants > Roots > Nodule | place: Mexico: Nepantla...
GGTATACACCTCACTGAACATGAAGGAGTACATCCATGGTGGAGGTTTCAAAGAAGATGTGCCAAATTTAGAAGAAGTGATTGTGCAGAAAGGAGTAGCTCACTTCAATAATCAAGAAACAGCAGAGGAAATCAGTAATTACATATACGAGTTTATCAACAAGTTTTGATCTGATCAAAAAATGACTTCAAAGTAGAATAAATTGTTGAAGTTGCTGTGTTTTTATTTTATGACTATGTTTACTGAGAAACACAGGTTATTTTTAATTATGCAGGACATAATGCATAAATAAGAAAAGTTATTTTTAATTAAAGAAGATTGTAGTGTTTGAATATAATGTTGGATTCTCTCAAGAATACCAGAGCATCAATAAGCCATGAGTAAATTAGACAAGAGACTAAAACACAATTTTCAATCTAAAAGCAGTGGGTTTATGGTTTTCTCCATTATATGTTTATCTTAACAAAAAGTAATTATTTCCTTGCATTTGAAAGCTCAGGGTTCTGCTTGAGCTTTTTTAGATTATGCAGTCCATCTACTCTCCATGTACCTTCGCACATCCCTTTGTTGTGCTCTTGTGTAGTTCTGCAGTTCTTGAAGAGGGTATCTAAGGATCATTAAAGGGAATAAAAGATTTAATAAAAGAACACTATGACAGTGTAAAAATTTCAAATACACAAGAGCGTTGCTTATATTCTCTGCTGGTACTGACTTGAGGACAAGGCAAAGCATTTAGAATAATTTGCATTGCTGGTTGCAGTCAGAATGAAAACATTGGGTTGACAGAGAGGATGGTGGTGTCTATAAATAACTACAAAGTTCAGAAAGCAATTTTAGAAGCCAGAAAGTATTTTTAAGATCCCCAAATGCTTTCACCAACATTGAAGCATTTGAACATTTAAGAAAAAGAGAATGATCATATTAAGACTGATTATAGGCTTGTGAAATAAGGAATGAAGACAACAAACCTGTTACGGTTTCAAACAAGAAATGTATGGGAAAGTTTGAATGCAAACTTCCTCATGAAGTGTTCCATGGAGAAACACATTTTAAACATCAGTGTGGATGTAATGTAAGAGCAGGAAGAAATTCTAAATTTAAAGTTTTGATTATTCTAACTAATTTTATAGATTATGCATCATGCATCATGCATCATGCTTAATTGGGTTTCTCTGATTCGTAAGTTAAGAATTATGGGTTTTGCCTACTATGCTCTTTCTCTTTTATTTTATTAAAAATTTCAACTTTTTAATGAAAATGTTGCACAGTTAAAAATGTATAGTACTTTAAAATCACTACAGATGTCTCAAGTTAAACATAATTTCATTATAAAGTTACATTTTTAGATGGAAAGTTTATTTAAATTTAAAACTATTTAAATTAAATTCATACTTTTAAAAGTTAAAAAATATTAACATTTGTTTACCTTTTATTATGATTTATTTTTCTATAATATTTGACAAAAATATTAGATTTTTTGTACAAGATTTTCACTTTGAGATCTTAAATACAAGATCTACACGAAAGAAAACGGTATTGTAAAGATATCAACAAAAATTTATTTAAAATCTCAATGAGGTTTAGCAATGAGAATCACAAAAAGGTGATATAAGATTTCAAAATAAAATATCAATACTCTTAAAACATAATTACAATTAAATTTATACAAAATTCATATCATAGTTGTGTATATGGGAATGTATTATTTGTAATTAATCCAAATTATTGATAGTAAAAGTTATTAATATTAAAACGAGATGTATGAAGAGACAGATGCATTGGATTTGGCAGAATAAAACACAGAACAGTGAAAGCGAATGGCATCAAAGTACATGCATATAGCAGAGAAAGGAAATGAGCCCTATGGTGTTGTTCTTCACAATTCTGCAACCGTGCTTATCTTCTAATTTTAAGTAGTACTGTGTTACGGTTATTTACATGCTAGCTCACTTCTAGTTTAAGAAACTAAGGGTAGCAATGTTTGCAGGCACAACAATATTATATAAGAATTTGAACTTCTCATATTCAGATTACAGAAGTTGATCTTGTACTAACAAGATTATTGAAATACATATCCAAAAACCCGAAAACAAATGCATCATCAAATTAAGAATTCATCAAAGATATTCGACATCTAAATAGACTACACAAAACGATTTACAATGTTTCCTTATTTTATGTCGAAAACAATTTCCGATTAATATTGTTTAGTAAAATGGTAGTGACAGAGGGAGGCACCATTAAAAAAGGCTAACCCACTCAAGCCACGGAAATAAGGTCACGATAAATGACAGGGTTTTTCACAATTCATCAAATATGTTTTTAATACACGTTAATGTAAAAACAAGGGGGCCAAGAACGATGTCCATACTTGAATTCTTATAACAAAAATATGAAAAGAAAAAGTCATCAACCCAGCTCCTATGACAAAATGTTGAATTTCAGAACACTACCAAAAAAAATAGAAAGCTATCTTCTTAAACTCTAAATCCTCTGCTGTTTCTCCTTCCTCTAGCCTTCTCAAACTTTCTTCCCTTGGATCGAACATAGGGTTTGGAATGGCTGTGTGGCACACCAGGAGCAGGACCAAAGTGCTTCACAGCTTCCCGGGCATTCTTGGGGCCTCTAAGAAGGACCTGCATTCAAATACATAAATGTACTTTTAGCCTTTGAAAGCTTAGATTATATATGTCAACTGCATGTGATTTGGAATCGGATTGACAAACCGAGTATATTTCTATACCATAAGGAATACCAAAACCCCATTCTAAAGACGTGAAAAATCAATTTCAGTTCAAAAATGTGTGCACAAGAACCAAATATTAGTTTAATTGACACAACTAAAGTGTAAGATTTAGAGATTGACTCCAAAAACAACAAAGGCCAATTGTTAACCACACATACCGTATTCTGACCCAAAGGAGCCCTAAGTGCAAGCTGATCAAAGGTCAAACATTCACCGCCTGCCTTCTCTATTCTTGCACGTGCTCTCTCTGTAAACTTAAGTGCTGTAATCTTCAATTGCGGAACTTCATATACTCTGATATCATCAGTTATAGTCCCCACTACAACAGCAATTTTATCTTCCTACATTTGACAAAAATAAAACGTGGAAATGTAAGCTATAATTAATTAAACGATATGAGAACTAGCTACACCAGTACAGGATGTAAAAGAGATAGAGAGACATACCTTCCCCTTTGTATACCTAATCAACCTCGACAAAGAAAGTGGAGGTTTGTTCACCTTGCTCATGAACAAGCGCTTGAGTATCACAGCATTGAAATTGCTGCCAGTCCTTCGAACAAGGAAGCGATAAAGCTGCGTATGTAACATATAATCAGAATCTTTCTATGCATAAGTAGTATCATAAACATATTTCTGATCTGAATCCAAATCTAAACCTAGTAAAACTGCTTGAACAACTTAACCCACTTAAAATTTGATAAACGAAAATAAAAAAACGATGAAGTTCCCTCAGTACTATAGAAGTAACAATCATGTCATCAGCATTAGCATGGTAAAAAAGAAAGCATCATTGGGAACCTTGAGTATGTGGATGCAATGACAAAACTGTACACAAAAAGTAGACTACATTCAAAGGGAAAAATTGAGATTTTGGCAGCAGTACAAACAATGAGACGATACACTATTTAAAATGGGTGTCATGCATAAGGGATAATTTCACTAATGTGATCAATTAATATTCGAATTGAAAATATTTCAAAAGTATGGAAGAAAAGTGTGCAGAGGCTCAGACAAATGTGGAAAAGGTATATTCCCAGACCTTTCAAATGGAGAAGGGCCTCATAATGAGCTGGGATTCACATTCATCATCATCGTCGCCGAAAACGAAAACACACACAACAGATCTAGGGAATCATATTCATAATAAACATCGCAAAGTAGTATCGAAAAGAGAGAAACCTTGACAAGTAGTTTGAGGTAGATGTCGTTGGACTTGGGTGCTGTTCTTTTGGTCTTTTTGCTCTTACCCCCAGCCTTAAGATCAATCCCCTGCGTATCATAGGCAAATACAAAAACATAAAGAGTTGTCGAATATAAGCTAAACACAGATTAGAGCTACGTTCAAAGGAACAAACCAGAGACGGAGAAGAAAAACCCTTACCATTGCTGCTTTAGGTGTTGGAACAGCACACACCTATGAATGGTTATGTCTCTGAGACTTAACGGCGAGTCTACAAGGAAGTTATGTATGCTAGGGTTTTTAGTATTGGATCTGGGCCTCGTGCTTCTGTTTTGGGCTGGGTAACTTACGAGGCAAACAGAGGCCCAAAACTACATATCCAATCTACTTTTCACATTCGGACCATCTATGGAATAATACACTTTATTTATCAATTTCTTAATTTAAAACTGGGACATTATACTTTTTCTCATCATATTTATCTCTTTTAATTTTATCCATTTCAATAATGATATTTTTCCCTTATAAAAAAATTATATTGTGTATTTGTATAACAATAATAACTAAAATTTGTCAACATACAATTTTTTCTCATGAAAAATCACGTAAGAAAACTCTTAAAATCACCAAACAATTTTTTAAAAAAACAGTGTTTAAAAAATAATAAATAAAACGTATACAAACACTTCGCTACATACCAGGCAAAAAAATATTTTTAAAACTATATAAATTAAAAAAAAACTATTAATAATTACAAATTAAAATATTACACTCTATTTTGTAAAAAAAAAAATATAAATAAATAATTTACAGTACAATTTTATTTCTATTTATGATTCGAAGATAATGAATACCGTCCTAACATTCATGACACTTCAAAGTATTCGTAGTGCAATGAAATATTATTGTGGTAAATGATTAATATATTGAGTTAAACTCTCCTAATTCAATTATATAGATATAGTGTTTTAATGTTTTTGAATATTGTAAAGTAAATTGGTTTTCCTTTTTCGTGGGAGAAAGAAACACATATTATTAAGGGAATTCAGTAAAATTAATTAATTAAAATGTATTAAATTCCTATAGAAGTGTGAGAAAGAGTGTGCATGTATTATGTAATAATAGAAAGAGAAAAAGGATTAGAGCAGTGTGTGGATGGCGTGTAGAGGGGATTACGGCGAAGTCCAAAGAGAAGGTTGGAACATGGTACCTGGCCAATGGCGAATGGCGATTCCGATATTTGACCAGAAGAGAGACAACCAACGAAGGAGAGACACGTGGAAGAGGGAGAGTTGACAAGGGTATGATATTCTTACGCGCCATTTGGTCCCCTGCGTTGAAGGTTTCAACCGAATAAAGAGTGGATTTTTAGAGCAAAGCCCAAATTTTGCAAATATTAGAGTTGAACCCAGCCAACTCAGCTTGGGAGTTGAGTTGAATATCCGAAAATAATAATTAATTGGGAATAAAATGAAAGGGTTAGACATAATAGCATCCATCCATCCATTATGATGATGGCGATGATGAATTGACAGAGATCGTTGATTTAAAGAAGAAGATGATATAAAACCTGAAAAGGGTGTTTGTGTTTGTGTGTTTCGGTTGGGCCATCTTGTCCATCTACCAAAAATTCCCATCCCACAGCTAAATTTTCTTTATTTATCTTCTTCCTCTCCCATCTTTGGCTCGACCATCCATCCAAAACAAACACACTTCTTGTCTTGTGTTGTGATAGGAAGAGGGAAGAGGGAAGAGGGAAGAGGGAAGAAGGAAGATCATGATGACGGAGGGGATGATGGACAAGGCGGTGTTGGATGACGTCATTCGGAGGCTTCTCGAAGGGAAAGGAGGCAAACAGGTCCAGCTCTCTGAGTCGGAGATCCGTCAACTCTGCGTCAATGCCCGCCAAATCTTCCTCTCTCAGCCAATTCTTCTCGAGCTCCGTGCCCCCATGCGCGTCTGCGGTTAGCCACCCTTTTTCCTTTCCTCTTCAAATTTTTAACCTTTTTCCCTTATACATCTCATTCATCCTCAATTCATCTGCCAAATCTTATGGATGTGTCTCGTCTCACCACAACTTACATGATCGTTGTCCGCTGAGGGAGATTTTATTTTCTTCTAAAGGACCGTTTTGTTTTAATTATTACATGTATTAACAATCTGCAGGAGATGTCTGGTTTTGTTTAGAAGGTGAAGGAAAATTGCTGCAGTTTTAAAAAAATGGATCTTTGGATTTTCGGATTTAGAACATTTTTGTCTGTCGAGGAGGATAATTAATGATACAATGATATATGCTCCTTGCTTGTTCAATCAATCATTAAATGAAAACAAACAGCAAGAAAGATAATTGCTCACTGCAATTGTATTGTCCGTATGCCATGTTTTGATGCATTTCTTCAAAATTCATTCTTCCCTGTATCTCCGATATTTTGGGAAAAATAATCCTTTAAAGATCCATTTTTGCAGTCTAGTGTATATTAGTGTGGTAATGACCATTAATTAAGAAATCAATTATTGGAATTGTAATTAACTTAAAATTCCATCATTGTTGCATTCTTATTTAATTTTATTACAATTCTCAACCTATTTTTTAAAAATCAATAAGCAGTTTATTCTTAAGAGAGGTGAAATCTGCTAATAGGTAAACAATTGTCCCTTTTTCTGAATCCCTTGTTTCTGATGGCATGGATGTCTTGTAGGTGATATACATGGTCAGTACCAGGACTTATTGAGGCTTTTTGAATATGGTGGCTACCCTCCTGCGGCAAACTATTTGTTTCTGGGGGATTATGTGGATAGAGGGAAGCAGAGTTTGGAGACTATTTGTTTGCTTTTAGCCTACAAAATAAGATATCCAGACAAAATATTTCTATTGAGGGGAAACCATGAAGAAGCAAAGATTAACCGTATATATGGTTTTTATGATGAATGTAAAAGGAGGTTCAATGTAAGGCTATGGAAAATATTTACCGACTGCTTTAACTGTTTGCCGGTGGCTGCCCTCATTGATGACAAAATACTTTGTATGCATGGGGGACTCTCTCCAGAATTAGAAAGTTTAGATCAGATAAAAGAGATTCAAAGGCCTACTGAAATTCCAGATAGTGGTCTCCTATGTGATCTGCTTTGGTCTGATCCTGATTCTAGCATTGAGGGTTGGGCGGAGAGTGACCGAGGCGTTTCATGTACCTTTGGACCTGATGTAGTTGCGGAATTTTTGGATAAAAATGACCTTGATCTTGTTTGCAGAGGGCATCAGGTAAACCACCTCTTACTTCATATTACCATGATTTTGTTGTTCTTACAGGCCTAATTCTAGTTGACTGTTCCTCTCTTACCTTCTGGTATTGAAAAGTACTAAGAACACATTTTTAACATACTCTCCCATTGACCCAAAATTTATTTGAGAACACCTAATTTGATGGGTTTCACACCATATTTAATTATCTTTCCTTATTTTTGTACTTTTCGGTAAATTTTATCTAATATTAGAAGAAAGTTTGTCCCATAGAGTGTTTTTCTACCACTCATTCACTAACATCTTTTTTTGAAACAACTGTAACTATGAGTCCTGAAAGGGGAGAAGAAAATGTACTCTTTCATAATCTCGTAAAACCAACTAGCAATCTTTTAAGTGAAGAAGTTCATAAAATAAGTTCTAAAGGTTACACTCGTCTCATGATATTCATTGCTAAGACATGGGGTGGGATTGCAATTTGGACATTTACCATCATTTACGTTGTACTTTTTTATTCTTTTAAGTGAGTAAAGCCTAAGTACACTTACCTTATTTGACATGCACATCGTTTCTAGATCAGGCTCTGTCCAACTATTGCAGGCATTCATCCTCGCTCCTATATTTTAATCTGTCTGTGTTGTGTTACTTATTCCAACTTCTTCTGATCAAGATCTTTTTTTTTTCAATAGGTTGTGGAGGATGGATATGAGTTTTTTGCAAAAAGAAGATTAGTCACGATATTTTCTGCTCCGAATTATGGTGGAGAATTTGACAATGCTGGTGCATTGTTAAGTGTTGATGATTCTCTTGTATGTTCCTTTGAGATATTGAAACCCGCTGATAGAGCATCGGGTAGTTCTTCGAAAATGAATTTTAAGAAGGTAAGATATCAACTATCGCTGTTGTATTGTTTTGTAGTCTTGTGATATTTTGAACGTTTGTGCATTACATTATTATCTGATGCAATCTTTTTCAGCAGCCACCCAAAATGGGAAAGATCTAGTAATTGGCAAAGATTTTCGGTTCAAATAGGAATCCAATCCAGCTAGCTCAACTTGTACGGAGTTGAAATTGTCAAGTAGGAGTTTGGCATGGGAAAGCCTTCTTGATTGCAGATTGCCAATGATAGTATATTGTAAACTGAACCACCCAGGCATTCTTCTGTGCAGGAGCAGAATTATTGCTTTATACACCAGTTGGTTGCTTGTGATTGGCAAAATTAGCATGTAATTTGTGTATGCAAAGAGATTTCTGTTACCCAATGCGTAAATTTCTATGCCATTTGTCTGAATGACTTCTCAGGAATGTTGTTTTTGGTGGAGTTCTGTTCGTGAGGCTTAACTTAACCTGTTGCTATGCCACTGATAACGTAATCAATTACATGACTACTTGTGTTCACCACGTTGGATTTCTCATGTCATAAAGGATACCATCTCCTGAATCTTAGAATTAGAAACATTACAGTCTCTTGGTTTCTCATAAAAATACTAAAAACAAATCTTAATTTTCTGTGCAACTATGGCTATTGCTGAATTATGTGAAACCTGTTCCCTTTTCTTGGACGGTTCTGCTCTGGTGGTGCTTAAGTCTCTGTCTATACTCTCCTTAACTCCCTTTTCTTATTCATCGTACCGTGTCTCTCTCAAAAGTAATGAATTTGTTGATTAGGATTTTCTTGTAATTAGAATAGAATCATTCAAGGTCAAATAAAGCATGAAAATAAGCCTCGTCTAGCACACAAGTGCTGAAACACAATAAGAACACCTCCAGGTCCTAAGAAGAAGAAAAAAAAATCCCTTATAAGTTAAAATTATCAAATGCATTTTTTTCTCATCAGAAACAGAAACGTGCCCAGACCAGATGCAGGGGATAATGAACAAATACTATAAATGTATTCTGGAAACTAATAAATTTTAGAAAACAGTATTTTTTTTTAAAACAATGAACAAGCAAAGCCTACATGTTTTTGAGGTTTTTACTTGCCTGAGATTGACCGACAGGGCATAAAAAAATGCACAGCCACACATCAATTTAATGGAAAATAATTGGAAAGTAACCTCTTATATACCAATCCTACTTTTAGATCCATTGTATAAAAAACAATTAGGCCTAAGGCAAACAGAATATTTTTTAATTTATTGTAAAATAATTCATCAATATTTATTTTATAGTGTATATTTTTTAATTGGAAAATTTATTAACTAAAGTTCAACCATCAAACAATTTCAACATTTTACTCAATAGTAATTCATTTAATCTCCAGTTTACAACATGATTGATATCAAAACACATATAACAAAATTTTCATTTGAATGATTTTTTAATATTAAGAGCTTAATTTGGGGCATGAGTCAGTGATCATAATAGTTAGAACAAGTTTACGATAACAATTAAGATCGTGTCTATGCATGGCAAACATGTTTTCAGTACAAAACAATAATGAATAGAGGGACAAGGTTAAAAATAAACTGTGTCCAAAAAACAAACCTGCGAGAAGGGTTCGAATGGAAACGTGTCCACGATATGTGCTGTCTGTAATATGTAATTTTGTAGGAGTACCAGGAAGAAATTGGAATGCAGAGACATTAGTTAGTGTCCCCTGTTCCCACTCTAGCTGGCCAGATTCAGTTTCAGATTCAGATTCCACTAACGATTACCCCCAACCTTGCACGCAATTTTACTTTAATACTGTGTAAAACAATATCCATTGTTACACTAATCAGTGTCACCCAAAAAAAAATAGCAAATATATTTATTAACCAGAATAATTCACTATTTTGCATTCCCCAAGGCAACAGATTTTTGAAAAAAGAGCGAGTAAATCATTATAAATGTACCCTTTACTTACTGAAGACCATAGATTTTTAATTTAACTTTCCTAGTCATTTTTGTTCGTTGGTTAAATCGAAAAACAACACACTCATATCTTCCGACAAGCGTGTTCAATAATTTAAGCTGGCCGGCTGTTCCATTATGAAGTGTCTTTTCCCCTGAAAGCATCCTTGAAGACAAAAGTTTGTTTCATGTGGGGAGATATACGCTTTAGGCCTAAGAATACTCCCGAATTACAAGGTTGTTATTGGTCAAGCTAAAACTTAATGGAGGAGAAATGAGAAACAGGAACAAACGCAGGAATGTGTTATTGATGATAAATATACAGATACATGATAGTGAGATACAGTGCTACTCTATCCTTACTTACACCTTCTTACTTACAATTTGGCAACCACTACCCAGCTCACCTAAGCAAAGACTTAAAGAAGCTAAACCAAAAAGCTAGCTCGCATGAACTGCAGCACAACCTCATCTCAACCTCGCTTCATTCCTAACATACATACATACACCCATACGTACAAACAAAACACAAAAATGAATACAGAAAAGGCCAAAAGAGCTGCTGCTCCAATCTCAGCCTGAGAAAATGCAACTCATTTCTCACACATCGTAAGGAGAAGAAGGCCCGGATCTGTTCTGCCCTCTTTTCTCGTACGCGTCTGATGCCGACCTTCTTCGAAACCGAGACGAATCTTTTCCTCCTAAAAACATGCACACACATCAGATCACTACAATTTCTCACACAAATTCTAAATCACCCGCTGCCACATATTATATTCATTTTTTAATTATGCAATAATATAACCAAGTTGGCTACTCTAGCTGTGAAATTCACACATGGTTGAGTTCATCCCAAAATGTGGATATCACTGTATAATGGTCATACATACTGTAACTAACTAAGCTCCTATGCTCTACTAATGTGGACAACCACATCCAATTCATACTTCTTAATTCATAACTACTCTCACCAATCCCGCTTTATCATGCCACTACAAAACGACAAAATACTTGCTATCTGGAAATTAAGAAGCACCGTAACTATTTAATTAATTAATTAATCTTATTATTTTTACCGTGACAGTAAAGAAGAGGGGAAAATAACGACCTTACCGGCAAATGGAGAAACCGGAGGAGTAGAACCGGCGGGAGAAACCGGAGGCGATCCACTCTGATACCCTGGCGGTTTCACGATCATGATACTACGCGTCACTCTCGTTGTTTCCCCCGAGGATGATTCGTCACCGTACGATCTCACGCTCCCGCCCTCCGCTTCTGATCAATAATACATATATCTAGTCGTTAGCATATTTTACTCTCCTTACAAAAAAATATCTATCAGCGTTTCAGACAAAAAAAATCTTCAATTTAGAGCTATTAGGTTTAGGTTATTTCGTCTCGTCGTGTATCTTGCTTATTATATAGATCGTGTGGAGTTGATTTATACGATTTGGAGCTTCGAGCTTGAAAAGCATGTTTAGGGTGCAGATCTGATATCATGCAACCTGAAACACTCCGATCGATCTCCGATTCAATGGTTAGATTATAAAGACAATAACGATGATAAGGGTTGATTTCAAGATTGCGATTGAGGACTCGTGGTCCTGGTGATATATATATGTGTAACAGCGTCGTACCCTTGCCGGAGCTAGGTCGGAAATTGAAGGTGTGGTGTTTACGGAGCTTGCTGAGGCCGTTTTCGGGCCTTGGGCCGGCGACGGTGTCGTCCCACAAGTGGTCGAGGAGGCCCATGTGGATCAAGCGTATTTTAGCAGATCCAGCGTATGGGGATCCCAATGACCAGGTCTCAGAGTAAGAGATACAAACACGCCCTATGGGTGCCATATTTAACGATGGCCGGGTGTTAAAGGTCGAACAACTTTTTGGAGTGGGTACAGATCTGGACCGTCCGATTCGACTCAATTTTGAGCCCGTGACGTGGCCGCATGGATCGGCGTTCACGTTGAGATAAGAATTGCTTAGTGTATGGGCCCACATTACTCGGGGATTTTAAGGGATTAAAAGCCCGAAGAAGAAGAAGAAGAAGGGTGAAAGACACGTGACATTCATTGTGGATCACGTGATAAGTAGTTTCCTTTATCGTGTTATTTCCCTGACTTTCCTCAAAATCCACAAGATCAGCCCTTCATTTTCCTATATTTACATCAGCTGACCCATAATCGCTTCAAACAGTAACATTTGGGCTCTGTTTTGATTAGGAAGGGGATGTGTGAGGATTTGAAGGAGTGGATGTGTGAGGAAAGTGTGAAGAAAGTGAGAGTCTTTGGATTGAGGTATGTTAAGGTGGATGTGTGAGGAAAGTTTATGGGAGTTTGTGAATGATGTAATGGTTATGAGGAAATTTTAATTTTTGTTAAAGGTGTGAAATGTTACTTTACAGATTAATCCTTGCTTATTAAAAAAATTAATAATAAAATGAGTTGTTTTTTTTTAAAAATGAAAAACTTTCACACTAGATTTAAAAATTATAATTAAAAAAATATATGTTAAATGTAAATATGTATAATATAAAAATTATAATTAGAAAAAAAAATATGTATTCAACAAATTAAATAAAAACATAACTTCACGTAATAAAATTGAAAAATAAATCAAATCTTATATAAATAAAAAGATATTATTTTTTAATATTAAAAACCCTTTAGAAATGAAAAATAAAAAATACCACAACAACAAAAATATAACGTAATTAACAATAGAAAAAAATTTCATAAAAAATTATAATAAAATAAATTATAACTCATAAACATAATAACTATATATAAAAATATATTAATATAAACATAACAAAAATAAA
>Ga0123342_1008528_pt1 | contig 12819 bp, 8 predicted proteins | sample Turbeawhitnodule_FD_89960 | JGI IMG/M metagenome (GOLD analysis project Ga0123342, IMG submission 89960) | Root nodule microbial communities of legume samples collected from Mexico - Turtle bean Mexico white nodule | ecosystem: Host-associated > Plants > Roots > Nodule | place: Mexico: Nepantla...
CTTGCTCATTTAGGCGCCAATTTAGGAATAGGCTAGAAGGTGACTCTTCAAATGTTCCTTCCCTTGTACTCTTGGCCGGTCTTATGTCTCTATATAAAGGCATGAAAGGCACCTTCAATAATAAAATTGATATTTTGAGTAAAGAACCTCTCCCAAATTGGTGAGTGATTGATAGACTTGTGTCTTCTCCTCTTCTAGTCTCATCTTAAGTGCATTCTTGGAACCTCAAATCGGTTTTATTTGTGTTCTTTTGTGTTTTAATCGGTTCAGGTCATTGACTTAAGTCAAAACCACACCTAAGGCTCATTCTTCTAGAAACTAGGTCAACTTCCTAAACTTAGATGCCTTGTCTTGAAAAAGTGGGCTTGAATCAATCCCATTTTGCTATGAGCACTCCTATTTATGCTAAAGGTACCTATTCTAGCCTAATTTGCTATTTGAACCCCTAAAATGAGCCCAATTTATTAAGAAGACCAACATAAAGAACATTAGATGCTCTGGTCTTTGTCCATTTCTCCCTCTAGTGAGGTCTTCACTTGAAAGTGGAGATGACTTCTCATAGTGTGAATGATAATTTGCATCCTTGGTCATCTCCTTATTGGCTTGGTTTGTATCAACGGGGATTTGAACACCATTGCAGGAGGATTTTCTAGATGAGGAAGCTCGGCTTCAAAATGTAAACGATACGCGCGAGCAGTGATATCTCTGGATACAAAGGGACCTGATCGCTCTACGAAGCTCACCCTTTGTTTCATGAGTTTTGACTTGGAAGACGTGTTTCCTCACGAGGATGATTCGGTGGCGATATCTCTCATAGGCGAAAGGTGCACAAGGTTTTGGTCGACTAGGGGAGCTCGACAGATGTGATGTTATAGGGAACGTTCACCAACTTGCAGCTATCCCTTGATCAATTAAGGCCATACGATGGTTGTTTGACGGTTTTGTGGGACACCAAGTAGAAGTACGTGGGTACGTTGAGCTGCGGAAATAATGTGGTTAGCACCCGAGAATAAAGGTGCACGTAAGCAGTATGTTTTTTTGTTATGAATATATGCTTTTTGTTGAGATTCTATTCTCCCAGTTGAAATCTTGCTCTGTTGAGATTGGAGAAAACCTTTGAAGGAATATCTATAAAAGGGGCTTGAGACCCCGAGTAAAGGTGTTGTTTCTGAATACTTGAGACAGAAAATGATTTGATATTTTTGAATGCTCTCACTAACTTGATCGTCGGAGTGTTATCAACAGGTAGAACCCCATTTGTCCCAGTGGAGCATCAAGTATCTCGAAACACTAATTGGAGACAAAATCAAAAGAGGAGCTTGCCCATTCAATACGTCTGAGGTCAACCGGTAAGAACACACACACACATATTAAAAGCCATCCTGATGCAGTTTCAAAGACGGTTCAATAAGATTTCAACGACAGTTTGGACCAAAAACATCTTTGGAAAACCTCTTCTAATTAATTGTTTTTTTTAAAACTCTCACTTTAACGACGATTCCTTATTGAGCCGTCTTTGAAACTGCATCAGGATGGCTTTTAATGATGATTCCTTGGAACAATAATGCTCTGTCCAATTTTTTGCCAATTTTTTCCTGAATTAAAGACAGTCATAAATTTTGTTTTATAACGACAATTTTATAATTGTCATTAAAGGTCTACTTTTAACGACATCCTAATTAACGACGATTTTGTAAAACCGTATTCAAATGTTATTTTTAACCTTCGTTGAAAGTTGTTTCTATAGTAGTGTTATATTCATTTTTAAAAAGTGCATAAATAAGTGTTATATTCAAATGTTGTAGTATTCCTTGTCCTACCCCTTTCATGGCGATGTGATTTTTACATCCATTTTGGGGATGATTTGACACAATTGATAATCTGTGAATTTTATAGAAATTTTCATTCTATTTTTCCAATATGGAAAGTCTTCTCCAAGGAATGCAGGAGGTATGGAGAGAGAAGCTCCTTTTATGATTAGTTGTCGTTCCATGTTTTCCATATATGATATTTTTCTTTTAATGTTGTCAGGCACCCAACCCTCTAGAGGCTGAGCTCTGATACCAACTGTGAAAAATAGGAAGTAACTCAGGAAGGTATGGTAGAATTGTGTTTTCAAAATTCCAGTTTTTCACTAATATTATCCGTGTAAGAGTCCTCAGATGATATAAATATAATATGTAAAAGGGTTTAAATATTTTTAGAAGATTGACTTTGACTTATCCTTCCTTCTCTAGTTAGTTGAAAAGTTCTATAACATGCAATGTAAGAGATCAAAGAAAAGAAAAGATACTCAATATTTTTATATTGGTTTGTAAGATCATACCGACTACATCCAAATTTTGACTAACCAGTCAAGTTTCACTAAGCAGTGTACTACTGCAAAGTACAAATAAGTATTTTTTTTATCAAGCCACTCCTAAACTAACTCTAGTGATTTTTGGCTCAACACTGAGTATTCTAGTAGCCACTCCTGACTCAACACTAAGTATTCTTGACACTAGCCATTCATAGTTGAACACAATTACAAAGTTTGAGTGATCAACAAATCACTGGTTTTCTCTCACTAGAGAGGTATCTTCTTTCGATACACACAAAGTTTAAGCTCTCTTTCCTAGTAGGCAGAAATGAACATAAATAGTTTTCTTACAAAGCTTTAAGCCACAAAAAAAATTCAATATAGTTTCTACACTTGAAAAATATGGTTCACTTTCTTATTCTTCCCTTTGAAGCATGTCTTCATAGAGGCTTGTGAAAAATAGTTGTTGCATTTTCTTTTATGGATGTTAAGTAGCTTTGAACTCACTTTTTTGTCTTCTCTCTTCTTTTGTTATCGTTTGATGAGTTCTTACATTGAGGAACATTAAATGGCTTATTTACGCAAACTCTTTTATGGCTTTTAATACTTATCTTTCTCGGTAGCAAACTTTTTTACACAAAATGATGATTAAAAGTGACCGTACAAAATAGACAGTTGAGCTAGTGTTAAAACTAGCTGCTTCAAAGAAGTTGGTGATTGTTGCAGCTTTAACTTATATCCCAAAATATTTTTGAATGTTGTTCTTTGGTGCAAATCTTTCTAGGATAAACATAAAAGACATTCTCTATTTCTTTAGACTTAAGTTTTAAAATATTCTTCATGTGTGTCAGCTTAAAAGTATTGGTATGTACTTATTGTCTTAATGATCTTCAATTAACTTCAGATGAAGTGAAATTTGGTTCTATCACCTATCCGACAAAGCATATACATCTGTAATCTAATCAATGTCTATCAAATACAACTATTTCATGTTTTTCAAGTTCTCAACTTATTTTTAAGTACATAATAAAAAAATTTAGAATAATAATAATAATAATTAATACTGCATAGTATATATGGACTGAGTGAGATTGCATGGGGTCGTATTTTTTTTTTGAGGGTATTGTGGGGGGAAGATGGGTTTGAAAGAGAAAGATAGAGTAGGACTGAATCATTGGTTTTGTGCATTGAGTGAGAGCTAGAGGTATACAAGGCGGGTAGAAGGAGGGTTTAGTTACAGCAGATTACACGACAAGGCAGGTAAAGGCAGAAATTAGCTGGGAAGAGGCACCAGTAGGCACGGCAGAAGAAAACTATAAAGAAATATTATAGCAGTACCAACCGAAAGCTGAAAATTGGAGATAATCCGGGAGAGTATGAACTTCTATAATCCCCAAGCAGAAGACAATTCCACTGGAAGATCAGAGTGTGTTAAAAAAGAAAGAATTGGCAAGATGTGTGTTATCAATGTAAATTTTGTAGCAGTTTTAACAGAACATACACGGGATAATGGGTAGGTGATTTGTGAGTTGATGATTTTTGAACGGTAGAGTTTTATATACAAGGGTTATGGCACCCCTATATAAAATACCACCATGAATTTGATAATAAATTCAAAATTATTGTTTGAAAATGTTTGGTACTCGGTTAATTGTGTTAAAAGAAACACTTCTTTATAAACAAATAAATAAATATTGAAGATGTGACTTAAATTTAGAAAAAGATTTATCCGAAAAATGTTCTTTTTGTAATTTGATGTTTTTTTATTTATTATTATTTTTTAATTTCATTTTGCTTTCAGCTTCACATTCTTTTGCTATGTAAATTTTGATATTTTTTATTACATCCAAACAAAATTATTTTTTAACAAATTTTCAATAAATTTTATATAAACAAACATTATTCCTTTTTTTTAATCAGCAACAAACGTTATTCCTATTATAATTTATAATAACAATAATTGATTTACCAGCAACCGATTATTTATATATATATATATATATATATAAATTTAAATCAAACTTAACTTTATGTTGTTTGTTTTGGATGAATTTTTATTTGAAAATTGAATCAAAGCAAAGATAGAGTTATACCCACTACAAGAAATAGTGATCTTAGCCTTCCCAAAAAAAACCTACACAAAGACTAAAAGAGAGATACTAAATGATAATTAACGTGAGTTTAGTGTCCATTAGAAATTGACTCTAATCCAAAGGTGGCTAATGCATTAGAGGTAGGGGGACTATGAGGGGACACAACTATTTGCAAGTTAGTGTCCATTAAGCCTACATAAAATAAAATAAATTATTTATTCTTTAAACTATAGTGTGGGTTTAGCCAACACAAGGTAGACAAGATATTAAAAATAACAAAGTTAGTGCCAGTTTGTGAGACGCTATAATGAATATAAAATTAAATAATTAAACTTAGTGTTGCATATGGGAACACTACGTGAACGGAATAATGAAAAAATAAATATTTAGAGGCAGCTTAGCCAACGCATATATTAAAGTAATAAATAAAATGACCATCTTTATAGCGTTCTCTTTCTATGTAATCTTTCAACTCATTCCAAATATGGTCACACATTGATAAACCCACACTTGGCATGTATATTTTTGTAGACAAATATTTTATTATTTCATTTGATATTTATTCCTGCCAATTGACTCGAGAGCCTTCGTACGTTTCACGATACTTCCACACCCGATTCTCTGTGCCTTCGTTCGTGCCTTTCTTTCGATCAAACACCTAAACTCACAAAGACAAGGGGTGTCCTAGAGGTCGTTTGCACTCCGACGCTCAAGTCAATCTTAGGGCTAGGAAACACCAAAACTGTTAAGCGTAAAAGGTTTGTGTAAACTGTGTGTGTGAAGCGGCGCAAATGAATAGCGTACCTTACTAGGTTTGTTACTACCCTTTATATAGTCTAGGGTTTCCACTGTTTTCATTACCCAAAATAGGCTTTCTAAGGGTGGGCCCTAGCACCGCTATTACCCACTTCTAGGGCAATCTAGCGTGTGAGGCTCCCTTACTGGAGTGCAACCTCTGACGGGATGACCACCTAGGTACCACCTCGTGCACCTGATCTCTGGGTTACCCGCTCTGGGATTGCCCTAGTTGCTCACGTCCCATGTGTGCAATTTCGCCCTAGGAACGTGGCCCTTACAGGTTGTATCTTTTCCAGTAGCTCTTTACTTGTGTTACGCCTGAACGCATCATCCACACCACACGCATGGACTCTCGTGACCTAAGCTTCTCCCTAACTGATAACTCGTGTGTGGTTTAGGAAACACCTCTCGTGGCCCAACTTTGTTGTTCGAGTCACCGATGTCTGACCTCTCATCGACCTCAAGATATTGTCGAGGACACATCAGTACATCCTAGTGATCGGCGTCTGACCACTCTTCGACACCTTGGCTCACGTGCCTCGCGAGACACTGGCCTACGCCACTCGTGGGACCCACCCTATGCGGGCCCATCATTACTAGCGGTCAAACTACGCCCGAAGGCTGGTCGGTACACAAGCCCCCCAGTCTCGAGTTGTAACTTGTTCAGCGAAGAGACTAAGTCCTCACCTTGGCGACCTACATGGCTTTGTGACAGGACGTGAACAGTGCACCGAAGTGACGCTTCTCTGAGCCTGTTTTAATCTGCGCACACATTTCTTGACCAACGGTCAAGACTTAACGTCGCTTGCGCTTCTTAGTTTACGTTCAGCATTTAAAAACGTGCGCTGCAATCACTGTTCCATCACTCTGAAACTCATTTATACGCTTCATCTTCTTCCTTCGAGCGTTCTCATTTCTCTTTCTCCCAAAAAAAAACAGAGCCTTCACCCTTCATCAATCAAAAGGTATGAATTTTACCCATTGATCACCCATATCTTTTGCTTTCGCAGCTTGAATAACTGCCTGAGACTGTTTAAATTCTTGCATTTAGGTTTTTGCACTTTACGTTTTCCCCGTTTGCGTTACGCCCCTGTTTAGTTTTTTCTTGGTTTTTCTGGGTTTTTCTTTCATCTTCCACTGAACCTTCGTTTCTTCCTTCTTTTTCCTCTCCCTCTTTGCGTTGTGCCCCTGTTTAGGTTTTTCTGGGTTTTTCTTTCATCTTCCACTGAACCTTCGTTTCTTCCTTCTTTTTCCTCTCCCTCTTTGACTCCCTTTCAGATGGCTAGAACCAAAACAAATTTAAACCCTCCTCCCCAAGTAGATTATAGAGCCCTCTACCCCTGGGCCTCCGCGGACCTCCTTGCTGAGACCTCTGCTCTCACCTCTAGTAAGCACGTGATGAAACATAGGGAGGATGAGGTCGCTCACATGCTTCGTGTGTTTGGGCGAGAATGCGATGCTCATGTATCTGTACTGCCCTGTGTTGCGGGCGAACCCGTGTGCGCTGACGAACGCGCAAACAACGGGGAACCCTTCTTCTTTCTCTACGCCACCATCTTCAAACGGATCAAACTTCGTTTGCCACTCCCGGGGTTCGAGTGGGCTCTACTGACGGAGATCAACGTGGCCCCTGCACAGCTACATCCCAACAGTTGGGCCTTCGTGAGGGCGTTTGGCATCCTCTGCAACCACTTCGAGCACACTCCCTCTATGGACGTCTTCCTTTACTCTTCGAGGCCAAGAGTCCAGGGAAGAAGCTTTGGGTAAGCTTTAACGGGGTGACAGGAGAGTTTTCCTCACCCTATTCCAACAGTCGTATAAGGGCTTCAAGGGGAAGTTCTTCAAAGTGTGTTGTAACGACTACGACCGCACTCTTCTGGATGGCTTCCCACTTTACTGGTGAAGAAGCTAGAGTTCAAGAAGTCGAGGACTCTTGAGGAACTGACTCCTCAGGATCGCGAGCTCTGCCAGGTCTTCACAAGCCTAGGGGCGGTGTTCATCACTGCCCAACTGATTAAGCATGAGTTCAACCCTTCTGATCTCAAGAGCTATATCGGTACTTGTCTTCATACCTTTCTCACCCGACTTTGCATGTTTTTGGTTAGCTTGCATATCTTAAGTTATGTCCTTGCTTCTCATCACGCCTATTAGCATACTGCTATACTTGCATATTCTGCCCCTTCGTGCTTATACGCTTACCCTTGTATTTTGTATTGCTTTGTTGACCTCTTGAGTTCTGACCTTGGTGCAGATATGGTGTTGAACGAGGAAAAGTGGGCGAGGCTTGCTAACACCTTTGCTCGTCGCCCAGGGGAGTTTGGGGTCGCGGGTGTCTCTACTTCTCCTACCCCCATCTCCGCGCCTTCCCCCACTCCGTCTGCCCCCATTGTCGCGGTGTCCCTTGCCGCTGTTCAGGCGTCTCCCGCTCCAACTCCCCTTGAGAAAGGCAAGGAAGTGGTGGAGATTGCGTCTGACGAGGATTTCGCCGAGGGGCCCATCTTCAAGAGGAGCAGGGCAATGGTAGCTGCAACCTCCCATTCCACAACCGAGGGTCGCCCTGCCTCTTTCAGGGAGCACCCCCCAAGCGCTTCCTAACCACGCGGCCCACTTGCTATTGAAGGTGGCGGCGAGAGCAACCCCGAGCATGGGCACACTCCACCTACTCCTGAGCTCCCAGCTGTTCTTCAGCATGCCCTTCAAGGTTTCCAGCGAGAGGGAGAGGTGGAGGTGACCGAGGACGTGGCCAGGGAACGCTTGGGACTTGGCTTCGACGGGCTCCTTTCCCAAGCTAATGCTTACATAGACAAGGCTGAGGCACTGAGAGAGCAACTGGCCCTGGTGGAGGTGAAGGCCAAAGAAGACTTGGTTATGGCGGAAGAAAAGAAGAAGGAAGAAATTAACCAGCTGGTCCTGATCTTCACCAATCGGGAAACCGCCTTGGACCAAGAGACAAGCAGTCTCCGCCAGACTGAGAATGGGATCAAGAAACGGCTCTTCGACAAAGGTCAGGAGTACACTGATCTCGAATCAAAGGTCTTGCCCTTGCGCACCAGGGGGTGGAGCTGGAAAAAGAGGTGGAGGTGGCTAAAGCCAAGATAGCCAAACTTGAAGAGAGGGCCACTAATCAGGAAGTGCAATTTGGTCGCGTGGAGGCTGAGCTCACTCAACAGGCTGAAAACTTCAAGAAAGCCGAGGCCGAGCTTATCGAGAATGTTGTTGATGCATATGTTGCAGGGTTCGAGGACGCCCTTACTCATGTTGCCTGCGTGAACCCTGAGATGGACGCCTCACCCTTTGCCACATTGAATCGTGTGGTGGATGGGTAGATCGTGCCCAGGGTACCACCCTCATAAGCTGTATTTAGTCCCCGACGAATAATTCTTCTTCATATATGAATGCGTCATTTTCTTTCAATTATCTGAGTTGTTTTCCTGCTTTAAATTGCTTTATCTTTCTCAAACTTGACATGTTCGAACTTCGCACATAACTCGTTTGGCCTCGATACGCCTGAATGTTGTTCTTTTATTCCACTTAACTTGCGTTCTTCGTTTCTGATCATTAACTGTTGTACTTCGCGTTGATGCTTCTAACTACGCCTTTGACAACGCTTGAGCCTTAGGTAGCACGCTTTCCCGCCTCATCCTACCGTATACTCCGTTAGGTAGTGGGGGTTCGCACACTAACCTGAACTGACCCCGCCCTTGCTATATAAAGCCAAAGGAGGGTTTAACTGTGAACTGGGTTGTTCAGCCTTGGCGTTCTCACGCGAGGGATGGAGGTTTTCTCTACGAACCTACCTTTCCCACTCTCGAGACTTCTAACCCAAGGGACAGCTTATGACTGACCTCATCTCCGCTTGAAGGCGAAAGAGGATTTATCTGGTGAACTGTTTTGTTCGACCTTAGCGCTCTCACTCGAAGGGGAGGTGTTCTCTGCGAACACACCTTTCCCGCTCCCGAGACCTCTAACGCAAGGGAACAGTTCGTGTCTGAACTCGTCTTCGCTCAAAGGCAAAAGAGGATTTCTCTGGTGAACTGTCTCATTCGACCTTGGCGTTCTCACTCGAGGGGGAGGTGTTCTCTGCGAACATACCTGTCCCGCTCCTGAGACCTCTAACACAAGGGAAACTAACCTCGTCTTCGCCCAAAGGAAAAGGAGGATTTCACTAGTGAACAATTTCGTTCGACCTTGGCGTTCTCATTCTAGGGGGGAAGGTGTTCTCTACGAACAACCTTTCGCACTCTCAATACCTCTAACGCTAGGCGAACTAGTTCGAAACTGCATTGTACAACAATCGAGAAGATACTTCAATCGAATTTTATTGGGTGACCTCATTAAAAAACCCTTATAAGGGAAAAAGAGCATCCCCTATAAACTGTTATGTACAACACTACAAACTCAACTGAAATAAAACTTGAGGTTGGCTGCATTCCATGTACGAGGAATCGCGCCTCCCTCCAGCGTCTCAAGTCTGTATGCCCCATTCCCAAGGGCTTCTGTCACTCTGAAAGGACCAATCCACTTGGGGGACAGCTTGTTTTCTAGCTGATATGGGTTGGCCTTCCACATCACCAGGTCGGCGACCTGGAACTGGCGAGGCTTCAACTTCGAGTTGTGCTTATACTCCACCCTTACCTTCAAGGCCTCAGCTTTAATTCTCGCCTCCTCCCTAACTTCATCCAGTAGGTCCAGGTTCACCTTTCTCTCCTCGTTGGACTCCTTCGCCACAAAGTTCTGAAAACGCGACGAACGCTCTTGGATTTCTACAAGGATCATCGCGTCCGGCCCATACACCAAGTTAAAGGGTGTCTCTTTGGTGGTGGACTGGGGAGTGGTGTGGTGAGCCAACACGATTCTGGGGACCTCCTCCACCCAAGTCCCTTTGGCCTTTTCAATCCTTCTCTTCAAACCTCTGAGCAGGACTCGATTGTTAGACTCAACTTGTCCATTCGTCTGGGGTGTTCGACTGAGGCGAACACCTGCTTTATCCCGAGCTCTGTGCACAACTTCCCCAATTGCTGGCTTGCAAACTGGGTGCCATTATCAGACACCAAACGCTTGGGAACTCCGAAGCAACACACTATGTTCTTCCACACGAAGTGCTGGACTTTGTGGGTCATGATTTGCGTCACTGGTTCAACCTCTATCCACTTCATGAAGTACTCTATGGCGATCACGAGGTACTTCATCTTCCGTATCGCCAAGGGAAAGGGTCCCAAAATGTCAATTCCCCAAGTGTGGAATGGTCAGGGGTTGTAGATCGATCTAAGCTCTTCTGGCGGTGCCTTGTGCCAGTCAGCGTGTTCCTGACATTACTTGCACTGGTGTGCGTACCTTGTGCAGTCTTCCCTTATGGTTGCCAATAATATCCTGCATGAATGGTCTTCGATGCCAGGGATCGACCTCCAATATGACTCCCGCATATCCCTTCGTGGAGCTCTGCCATTATACTGCGCACTGGTCACCACTCACACATACCAGGATTGGATGTGTGAACCCGTGTCTGAACAGTTCTCCATCTATGAGGGTATACTTGGCAGGATTCTTCTTTATATTTTTGGCATCCGTGGGCTCCAATGGTAGCATCCCATCAGCCAGTTAGCGTTTGTAAGGCGTCATCCAAGTCTCTCCTCGTCCGACCTGGCAGACCTGCATTACTTCCTCTTCCCCGGAGTTGGGTATATACTCACCCTGGGCATTCTCAGCGTCTCCTGAGTCAATGACTGATGATTCCTCACCCTCCCTCTCGAAGTGCTGACCTGATGAACCCCCACCATATTATCTGCCGTGAAGGTTTGCGGTGTCTTCAGGGTCTCTTGTATGACGGTCCTTTGCCTGCCCCCCTTGCCTGAGTTGGCGAGTTTAGCTAGCAAGTCAGCTCTGGCATTCTGGTCTCTAGGGACGTGCACTAGCTCAAACACCGCGAATGACCCCTTCAAAACTCGAACGTACCCTGGGTACGCAGCCATCTGAGGGTCCTTAGCTTGGTATTCTCCCGTCCCCTGACCCGTGACTAGCAAAGAGTCACTATTTGCCAACAAACTTTGCGCGTCCATCTCCTTTGCCAACAACATGCCTGCGATCAGGGTTTCGTACTCTGCCTGATTGTTGCTTTCCTTGAAGGCGAACCGTAAGGCCTGCTCGATCAACAGCCCGTTTGGTCCCTCCAAGATGACGCTAGCTCCACTGCATTGTTGGTTAGAGGACCCATCTACAGAAAGCACCCACCGGAAGTTGGATTCCTCATGGTGTGCATCTGCCGAGGAGAGCTCCACCACGAAGTCTGCGTAGACCTGGCCTTTGATAGGGCCTCTAGGCTCATATTGAATATCGAACTCAGATAGTTCCACCGCCCAGCGCACCATTCTACCTGCCACATCCGGCTTCTGTAGGACCTTGTGGATGGGCAAATCTGTCATCACCACCATAGTGAAACTCTGGAAGTAGTGACGAAGCGTTCTCGCTGAGAACACCACCGCCAGGGCCGCCTTCTCCAGTGCCTGGTATCTTACCTTAGCCTCTTGCAATACTTTGCACACAAAGTATATGGGCTTCTAAACCTGGTCATGTTCCTGAACAAGGACTGAACTGATCGCCCGGTCAGTCACCGCAAAATACAGGCGTAGTGGTGTGCTTGGTTGCTGTTTGCACATGACTGGAGGGCTGGCCAGGTACTCCTTCAGCTTGAGGAACGCCTCTTCACACTCTTGGGTCCATACGAACCTATTGTTCCTCCTTAGGCACTGGAAGTAGGGGTGGCCCTTGTCTCCTCCAACTGATACGAATCTGGACAGGGCGACCATGCGCCCTGTCAACTGCTGTACTTCCTTCACTGAACTTGGGCTTCTCATCACAAAGATTGCAGCGCACTTCTCTGGGTTCGCTTCTATCCCACGCTCGGTGAGCAAGAAACCCAGAAACTTCCCTGCTTCTATCCCGAACACGCACTTCTCAGGGTTCAGCTTCAGTCTGTACTTAGCTATTGTTGTAAATAGCTCTTCCAAGTCAACGACGTGCTATTCTTTCACCTGCGAGGTCACCACCATGTCATCCACATAGGCTTGCACGTTTCGCCCTATCATGGGCACGAGCACTTTGTCCATCATCCTCTGGTAGGTGGCACCTGCGTTCTTCAGCCCGAAGGGCATGACCGTGTAACGCAAGACAGCTCAGTCATGAACATTATCTTCACTAGTACAAAAAAGTAAATTAACGACGGTTAAAATCAACCTTTAAAGACGGTTCTACAACCGTCGTTATTTCTGGCGTCGTTAGAAAGTGGGGGGTTTTCACGACGGTTATGCAACCGTCGTTATAAGTCTGAGTTTTAACGACGGTTGTATTAACCGTCGCTAAAAGTGGCTCTAATTTTTTTTTTAAAAAAAATTAGGGACTTTTAAACACGGTTCCCAGAGGAACCGTCATTATATGTAGGTATAAAAAAAATTAGTACATCTAAAACCTGCATAAAATTTTCAAATCCAGAAAATCAACACATTTTAAATGATAATTTAAATATAAAAATTACATACAACAAATGATAACATTATACAAAAAAGTTTTGCTAATATATGAAAAAGTTTGTCATTCTAATGATTTATCTATTGTAAAGTGTTATACATGGTTACA
>Ga0123342_1008529_pt1 | contig 12818 bp, 9 predicted proteins | sample Turbeawhitnodule_FD_89960 | JGI IMG/M metagenome (GOLD analysis project Ga0123342, IMG submission 89960) | Root nodule microbial communities of legume samples collected from Mexico - Turtle bean Mexico white nodule | ecosystem: Host-associated > Plants > Roots > Nodule | place: Mexico: Nepantla...
AATTACGTTTTGTATCTTGTTCTAAGGTTGTGTACAAGGAAATAGCACTCATAATGAGTTTGGATCATCATTTTGGAAGGCTTGGTCTCCATTGATGACTCCTTAAGCTTCTTTGCAACCATTATGTTTTCAGCTTGTTGTTTTTTTGTGGTTCTGATTTCGTTTTCCTTAAGCACTCTTTGATCCTTTAATTGTTGTTATCCTTTTCCTATAATGTTGTTTTTAAGAGTTCTAAAGTGTCTATGTTCAATGCAACTCATATCATGAAGCAAATATTCCTTGATGGCCCTTAAGCCCACAAGCGCTAGGGTTTTCAAGGAAAGTCGCATGCATGGCACGTGAAGAATTAGGGCACCTACAGGACAAATGAGCACGCAACGTTGGTACACGAGTTGGTACCCTGACGATTATACTGTTAGTCTTTGGACTTCATAATAGGAAGGTTCAGTGTTGTTGTTGTGTTAAAATTGCATAACAATGCACACGGAATGTCTTCCCAGTAAACCTAATATCACTAGAATAGAAGTTCTAGTGAGACAGGGAAGTTGACCTAAAAACAGCCTATAAAAGGGAGTTGGGATCCGTGGTAAAGGTACGTCGTTTCTAAGACTGAAACTGTTTTAGATACTTATTGTTTCTTAGCCCAAAACTGACTTGATCATCGGAATGCAATCAATAGGTAGGGCCCCATTTGTTTCAACGGAGCCACTCTCTACCACCTAGAGGGAGAACATAAACCACCAGAAATAGGAGGAGCCATCACCTGCCTATAAAGTCAATCGCGGCTCAGTCAACTGGCGAGAACATTTGACGCCCACCGTGGGGCCCAATAAAACTAGGTTCCTCTCACAATCGTGTTGAGAACCATCCAACAACATGACGAATACGAGACAAGGCGTGACTGCGCTAGAAGGAGGAGCCAGTGTCACCATGCAACAACTTATGGAGACCATTCGTGCTCTTCAGCAAGTAGTGGCAGTGTCCAAGGCTGATTAGGACAGGGTTCTGGCTGAAGTACAAGTCGAGCAAACAGCCAGTCAGAACCAATTCCAATACGATTTGGTTGCGTCGCGAGCAAACAATAAAGAATTGTGTAGGGCCAATGAAGAATTGCACAAATATTTACAACGCATGGGGGAGCGTACGGCTGATGAGCGAACTCCGCCCATAGCAGTTAGGGCTCGCCCCATGCCCTTTTCTCAAGGGATCATGGACACGGTAATAGAAGACCCAGAGGCCCACATCACGGCCTTCCATACCTAGATAATGATCTCGGGAGGCACCGACGCCAGGCACTGTAAGCTATTTATGGGAACATTCTCAGGCACAGCATTGGACTGGTTCATCAGTCTTCCCGATGGACACATTACTTCATTTGATCAGTTCTCAACGCTGTTAAAAGAATAGTTCATCGTCAACCAGGCTCCCCCTCCATCTATTTCGATCTCTTCGACGTAAAGCAATACCAGGGAGAGCCTTTGAAAGATTTCTTGGACAGGTTCAGGGCACTAGTGGTGAAGCTACACACTAAGGACGAAGACATGATGGTACACGCCTTCAGGCGAGGAGTGCTGCCAGGACCTTTCAGTGATTCTCTGATAAGGTGTCATCCAAAGATATTTGACGAGATCCGTCGTCGAGCAGTGGCTCACATCGTCACAGAGGAAGAGGTAACAGAAAAGCGTGGAAGTGTTGCCCTGCTAGACCTCGGGGAACTGGTCGTCCTCAGCTCATGAGGGTGCACGAGGCAACGACATAGAAGAAAGCCTCGGGAAAGCAGCCACCGTATGAGACAAGGAAGCCTCAGACCAGGGCATGGACAGAGGAAGGCACTCCCACAAGACAGAGCGTCCAAATAGAACTTAAGGAGCTAATTGTTGTCCCCAACGTGGCGGACAGACTGAAGTCACCCCCGAAGACCGACAGGAGACTGGGGCCAGCAAAGACACTTCGTGCGAATTTCACCAAGCCTTTGGCCACAACTTGCACAACTGCTTAGCGTTGGGGCACCAGTTAGACGAATTGGTAAGGAATGACTTCCTAAAGGAGTACCTACAAGAGAACCAAGGAGCCCCGATGTCAGTGGCCCCGCGGGAGATCAGAGGCATGAAATACCCGTCCATAGAGAGATCAACACAATATCTGGAGGATTCTCAGGAGGAGGATGTACCGCCTCCTAGCAAAGAAGTATGCTAGAGAGGTAATGGCAGTAGAAGCAGGAGAGCCCCAACAATCCTCGGAACCCGACATCTTCTTCACAAAGGTCGATCTGCAGGATGTGGTTCCACATGAGGTGACGGGAGGAAGGAGAGTGCATCGAGTCATCGTCAATCAATAGGAGTTTGGCAGATGTGATGTTCTGGTCAACTTTCAACAAGCTACATCTATCGCCCGATCAATTGAGACCTTACGACGGTTGCCTATACGGTTTCATTGGGGACCAGGTACGGGTGCGAGGGCTCATAGAACTAAGGACAACTTTCACATATGACACCGCATCTCGCACTGTTAACATAAGGTACCTTGTTGTCGCCCCTTCAGCTTACAACATCCTTCAGGGCAAACCTGCCCTAAACAGAACAAAGGCAGTAGCCTTGACGAGGCATATGAAGATGAAGCTACCCTCCCTTGAGGAAGTCGTGATAACAATCAAGTCTGAACACAAGGTGGCAAAGAAGTGCTATGAGAATAGCCTGAAGACAAAGAGAGGGGTGTCCGTCGTCACCAACCAACCTCCAAGGGGAGAGGGGCTTACCCGAGTAGAGATCGCCCAGGGAGATCGGCCCGAACCTGCGAAGGAGGTACTGGAAAGGGAGATTGGAGGAAAGAAGTTCAAGCTCGATAGATCCCTAAGTTAGGAGGCACAGGACCAAATTGTCGAGGTAATAGCGCGACACCTAGATGCCTTCACGTGGTCTGCCTCAGACATGCCCGACATCGACCCAGATTTCTTGTGTCATCGCCTCACCATGGACCCCTAGGTTCGACCGATGCACCAGAGACGAAGGAAGTTTAACGAAGAGAGGTGACTGGTCATCGGGAAAGAGACCAAGAAGTTGTTGAACACTGGTCACATAAGGGATATCCAATACCCCGAATGGCTAGCCAACGTGGTATTGATCAAGAAGGTCAATGGTAAATGGAGGATGCGCGCCGACTTCATAGACCTGAACAAAGCTTGCCCAAAGAACTCATATCCACTGCCCAACATCGACACCTTGGTGGACAGCGCGTCAGGCTGCAAACTTCTCAGCTTCCTGGATGCTTTCTTTGGATATAACCAGATCCGGATGCATCCCAAGGATGAGTGCAAGACAAAATTCATGACGGAACTCTCATGTTACTACTATAAGGTGTTGCCTTTCAGACTCAAGAATGCAGGTGCAACTTATCAAAGGTTTATGGATAGAGTGTTCGCTTTAATGATAGGGCGAAACGTCCAGGCGTTTGTGGATGACATGGTGGTCACCTCCCAGGTGAAGGACCAGCATGTTGCTGACTTGGAGGAGCTATTCACCACGATACCCAAGTATAGATTGAAGCTAAACCCTGAAAAATGCGTGTTTGGGGTAGAAGCAGGAAAATTCTTAGGGTTCTTACTCACTGAGTGTGGCATAGAGGCAAACCCCGAAAAGTGTGCCGCGATTATAGCTATGAAGAGTCTGATTTCGGTGAAAGAGGTGCAACAGCTGATAGGGGACATCCCTATTTCCAGTGTTTGAAGAGGAACAACGGGTTCGTGTGGACTAAAGAGTGTGAAGAATCGTTTCTCAAGTTAAAAGAATACCTAGCCAGGCCCCCAGTGATGTGCAAGCCGCTGCTAGGTACCCCACTCCGTTTGTACTTCGCCATCACAGAGCGGGCGATCAACTCGGTCCTCGTCTAAGAGGAGGATCACGTGCAGAAGCCCATATACTTTGTCAGCAAAGTCTTGCAAGGGCCTGAGGTAAGATACCAGTCCATAGAAAAGGCAGTCCTAGCGGTAGTGTTCGCAGCGCGAAGGCTCTACCACTACTTCTAGAGTTTCACCATTGTGATGACGGACCTCCCTATTTGCAAGGTCTTACAGAAGCCCGGTGTGGGAGGACGAGTGGTGCATTGGGTGGTTGAGTTATCAGAGTTCGATGTGTAGTACGAACCAAGAGGACCTATCAAAGGCCAGGTTTACGCTGACTTCATAGTAGAACTCTCCTCGACAGCCACACATCAAGAAGAAGCATATTTCATATGGGTCCTCTCCGTGGACGGGTCCTCCAACCAATAGGGTAGTGGGGTTGGCGTCATTCTGGAAGGACCAAATGGGTTGTTGATCGAGCAGGCCCTACGATTTGTCTTCAAGGATAGTAACAACCAAGCTGAATATGAGGCCTTGATCGCATGAATGTTACTAGCCAAGGAGATGGGAGCTAAGAGTTTGTTGGCAAAGAGTGATTCCCTGTTAGTAACGGGGCAGATTACGGGAGAATACCAAGCCAAGGACCCTCAGATGGCTGCATTCCTGGAATATGTCAGAATCTTGAAAGAAGCTTTTGCAATATTCGAGCTGGTGCACATCCCCAGGGAGCAGAATATCCGAGCTGACTTGCTAGCAAAACTCGCCAGTTCAGGCAAGAGGGACAGACAGAGGACAGTCATACAAGAAACCTTGAGGACACCTCGAACCACCACAGACCGTACAACGGAAGTACAGCAAGTAAGCACCTCAGAAGGCGTTAAGATAAGTCATTGGTCGCTGACTCAAGAAACGTTGAAAACACCCAAAATAAGCGCATATGACTTATCAAGGGAAGAATTGTTGCATGTTTGTCTAATTGAAGAAGGCGAAACCTGGATGACACCCTATAGACGCTACTTGGCTAACAGGGTACTCTTGCTGGAGCCCGCAGAGGCCAGAGTAGTCAAGAAAAATTCAAGTAGGTATACCCTAGTTGATGGGAATTTGTTCAGACATGGGTATACTCACCCTATCCTGATTTGCGTAAGTGGTGAACAATGCACGTGCATCATGGCGGAACTCCACGAAGGGATATGTGGGAGTCACATCGGCGACCGAGCTCTCTCATCAAAAGCCATTCGTGCGGGGTACGACCATGAGGGAAGACTACACGAGGTATGCACACGATGCAAGCAGTGCCAACGGGATGCTGACTGTCATAATGCACCCCTAGAGGAGTTGCAATCGATCCATAACCCTTGGCCGTTTCACACCTGGGGGACATCCTGGGACTGTTTCCTCTAGCAGTTCGATAGATGAAGTATCTTGTGGTTTCCATTTAGTACTTTACAAAGTGGATAGAGGCCGAACCCGTTGCATAAATCACAGCTCAAAAGATCCAACACTTCGTATGGAAGAACATAGTATGCCTTTTTGGAATCCCAAAACGCTTGGTGTCCGATAATTGCACCATGTTTGCAAGTCAGCAGTTGGGCAAATTGTGCACATAACTTGGTATAAAGCAGGTGTTTGCATCAGTCGAGCACCCCCAGACGAATGGGCAGGTCGAATCCGCCAACCGAGTTTTGCTCAGGGATCTAAACAAAAGGCTGGAAAAAGAAAAAGGAACTTGGGCGGACGAAGTCCCCAGAATTGTGTGGGCCTACCACACCACTCCCCAGTCCACCACCAAGGAAACACCCTTTAGCCTAATGTATGGTTCAGATGCCATGATCCTTGTAGAGATCCATGAAAGTTGACCTCGCTTCCAGAACTTCGTAGCCAAGGAGTCTAATGAGGAAAGAATGGTGAATTTGGACCTGTTGGACGAGGTCAGAGAAGAAGTGCGCATCAAGACCGAAGCCTTGAAGAGAAGATTGGAGTATAAGCACAAGTCCAAGTTGAGACCTCGAAAATTGTAGGTCACCGACCTGGTAATGCGAAAGGTCCACCCCTACCAACTAGAGAACAAGTTATCTCCCAAGTCGACTGGTCCATTCCGTGTGACAGAGACGCATGGGAACGGGGCGTACAAGCTCGAGACCTTAAAAGGTGGGACAATTCCTCAAACTTGGAACGGAGCCAACCTAAAGTTTTATTTTAGTTAATTATGTCATTCTACGCAGTTAAGGGGACACTCTTTTCCCCTTATCAGGGTTTTTTATTGAGGTCACCCAATAAAAAAATAGTTGAAAAGATATAGTTGCAAGTGTGTTGTACAATGCAACTAGTGAACCTGTCCCTTGCCTTTATAAGCCAATGTCGAGAACAGTAAGGTTCCAAGTAAAAGTGAACCTCTCCCTTGTCTTTATAAGCCAAGGTCGAGAATAGTACGGTTCCAAAGTAAGACGTCTCCCTTGCCTTTATGCACCAAGGTCATGAACAGTAAAGGAAACCTCTCATTAGCCTTTACACGTGCAGGTCGATAATTGCATGGTTCAAAATAAGACATCTCCCTTGTCCTTATGCGCCAAGGTTGAGAACAACGAGTAAACCTTTTCCTTGTCTTTGTATGCCAAATATGAGACCAGTTAGATTTTGAGCAAACATCTCCTCTACCCCTATGTGTTAAAGATCGAAAAAAGTAAAGATCAAGCAGGTTGGTAAAGGAATGTGCTACTTAGGTAAGGACGGTCATCAAAGCGTGGTTAGTTAACAAAACTAATCCAAGACAGGCAAGATAGTTGACAACGAGTTCAAGAGACAAATCGAAAGGAAAAAGACTTCATAAATAAAAATATATGTACATAGTCATCAATTGTTTATCAGGTTACACAATAAAAACAAGAGAATCACCACCGTTATTCGGCATCTACCAGCTACCCATCAGCAATTGTTTTGGTCAAACCAGTCTGAAAAAGATCCACCCTAGGATGCACACAGGCAACATGGGCCATGGCATCCTCAAACCCTGCTACGTAGGACTCAGCGGCATCGCGAGTAAGCTCATCTTTAGTTTGGATGAAATGCTCATCCTTGCGGACCAACTCCTCTTCTAGCTTGGCCAACCTCTCCTTCAGTTGGGTCACCTCTTCGTCCCTGTTGCCAAGCTTCTCCTTTAAACCATCGACTAAAGCCTGAAGATCGATGTTCTTGGCATAAATCCTAAGAGTTTCTTAGAACTTCTCGGACAAGAGTTTCTTAGTCTCTTGATCATATTTGCGAAGTTCCACCATCTTCAAGATCATACCAGTCTCACAGCGTTTAAGCTCCTTGGTTTGAAGGGCTTCCTAGCTAGTCGCTTCCCTTAACCTCTGCATTTTTGAAAGATCCAACGAGGGACTTCCCAAGGTGTCTCGACACCTGGTTCAGCCTCTCCTGGGTTCGAAACGATTACAGAGCTCACTGAAGGAAGTCTGGCAAATCAACAAGGGAGTCACCATGGTCACCCCCCGAGGCACTCTCCCCCTGCCTTCTTGCACCAGGATGTCACGGGGAGAAGAGGCATTGGGACGACACTCCCTGTAAGAAAGGGCTTAACCATCTGAGCCCGATGGCGCAGGGATGGCAGCATTAGCATTTCGTTTCCTTCTGGAGACGAGGCCTGAGCAAGCATCCTCGTCCTCAGAAGGAGCGACCTCGGCTACTTCAACCACTCCCTTGAGCCTCTTATCTTTGGTAGAGGGGTCAGGGGCCTGGTGCAGTCTTCATTTGAGCCACCACAACAGCCAAATGTCTCCTCTTCTCCGCATTAAGCATCATGCCTGCATAAGAAAATAAAAACACATAAGAGTCCAAACAAGCAACACGCAACCAAAAACAACACTAGCATGAGTAGGGGAAAGGGAGTACCAATGTAACCCTTAAGAGATGCAAGGTTGAATTCGAGGTTAAGTAGCTCAACCGTGCTAAACACCACTTGGAGACCGGAGAGGAAGTTGCACATCTCTCATTCCCGTGGGGGTAAGTCCTCGAGGCATTTGGGCTTCTTGAGCTTAGGCTTCTCCGCCCAGTAAAGGGGAAACTCGTCCAAGAGGGTAGGGTCTCTCCTGTTGCACCGAACCTTGAAGAATTTCCCCTTGAAGCCTTTGTATGATTGTTGGAAGAGTGTCAATAGAAATCTCTCAGCAACTCCGTTGAAGCTCACCCACAACTTCTTGTCTGGGATCTTGGCTTCGAAGAAGTGTAGGAACACGTCCACTGACGACGAATGGCCAAAGTGGTGGCACAGGATTGAGAAGAACCTAACGAACCCCCAGCTGTTAGGGTGTAGCTGGGCGGGGGCAACGTTGATTTCAGTGAGGACGGCTCGCTCGAAGCCAGTGAAGGGTAAGCGGAGGGAGAGTTTTTTTAACACAGTAAAGTAGATAAAACAGAATGGCCCCTTCGGGTCCGAAGACTCATCACAGCAGACGGGTTCACCTACCCTACAAGGCACAACCCTCACGAATTTGTCATGCTCCCTCCCAAGGATGCGGGACTTATGGCAGTCCTCGCTCTTCCTATATGCCACTATCCTCGCGTGGGTGGTAAAGCTAGAGGTTTCCTCTAAAAGGTTACTAGGTGCCCAGCGGTATAGGGATTTGTAGTCAGGGGAGGGAGGAACTAGGTTTTCTTGATCCATCCTACGAGGAAAAGCTAAAACAAAGAAGACGAAGAAACGCAAAGCTCAAAAGGAGAAGTGTGCACGCCCCAGAAAGGAAAACAGAAAAAACGAAAAGCAGAGATCATAAATGCAAAAAACATAAGCAGTCCCATAACAGTTAAAGCAGATTAAGAACATCGAAATTACAAGGCGAATGCAATTATGGAGTAAAGAGCATACCTTGAAGTAATTATGCTTTAAGGAGACGAAGTGTTTCGGGGAAGAAGACAGCGTGTTTGAGAGGCATAAATGTTTGAAAAATGCTTAAGAGAAGGAATGACACAGTGAAAGGATCGTAAGAGTCAAGGGGTTTAACGTATAAGGGGAAGCGCAAGCGGCAAAGAGCCTCGACCGTTGATCTGGCCACATGTACGCTGATAAAAGAGTATGGTGAAACGTCACTCATTCGCCACAGCGCACTGTGCACGTCCTGTCACTCATTCGCCACGTAGGTCGCCATGGGCGATCATTTAGCCTCTTCACTGAAATAAGTTATAGCTCGAGCCTGGGGGGCTTGTGTATTGGTCAGACCTCAGACATCGGCACCAGAGATTGGCATCAGACATTGACATCGAACATCGGTGGTTTGGTCACGATATTGGGCCACATAAGCGGGGCCCCCTGAATAAGTATGTATTAGAACCTACATATCAGAAAGACCTAAATCACGGGAGGGTCCATGCATGTGGTGTGTATAGTACACTCAGGCGTAGCACAAGGAAATATTCCTTGATAGCGCCTAAGCCCACAAGCGCTAGGGTTTCCACAAAAAGTCGCATGCATGGCACGTGAAGAATTAGGGCACCTACAGGATAGATGAGCGTGCAATGTTGGTACACGAGTTGGTACCCTGGCGGCCAAACTGTTAGTCTTTGCACTCCAGAAGAGGAACGTTCAGCGTTGTTGTGTTAAGATTGCATAACAACGCGCGCGGAATGTCTTCCTAGTAACCCTCATTTCACTAGAATAGAAGTTCTAGTGGGACAGGGAAGTTGACCCAAAAATAGCCTATAAAAGGGAGTTGAGATCCCTGGTAAAGGTACGCCGTTTCTAAGACTGAAACTGTTTTACATACTTATTGTTTCTTAGCCCAATACTGACTTGATCGTCGGAGTGCAATCAACAGGTAGGCCCCCTCTGTTTTAACGGAGCCACTCTCTACCACCTGGAGGGAGAACAAAAACCACCAGAAACCGGGGGAGTCACCACCTACCTCTGAAGTCAACAGCCTGAGTCAACCGACGAGAACAGTTGGACATTTTGAATAAGAGTTAAAACACCTCTAAAGTGTTTTATTTTATTTGATTAATTCATTATTAATAAAAAAAATCTCAACTAATAAGATGTCATAAGAGGCTCAAATCTTGTATGACAATAATTCTTGGATTTCTTTCTTATTTTTTTTATTGCTAGTAAAACTTAAAAGTAATAGTAAATAAAATTAACTAAAGTAATTGAAAAATACTATATGTATCCTTGGTGTTCTTTTTCCTCTCAATCTTTTTTACTTGATATATTGTTAACTGTCTTCTTCTTTTGAATTTATTTTTCTCTCCATGTATAACGTGGTCTGTTGATATCTTGTTCAAAAAGTTTGACAAAACTCTTGTTTTTCACTTTTGAAAATTGGTTGAAGTTCAATTCCCATTCTCTCTGTCTAGTTGAACTCAATCCTATAATTTTAAATTAAAGACCCTTCAAAAACATTTCAGTTTCCTATAACGTAATCAATACTTTCACTAACTAATTATATTTGGAATTAGAATATTCTTATTATTATACTTTGTATTATATAGTTTAGGCTCATAATTTTTCTAGTTTTACGTTAAATTATATTTAAGATTTTGTTTGAATTGAGAAGTCAAAGTACGAATATTTTAGGAAATGAACGTGTGAGATTTAAGAGAAAAGTGTGAAAGAAGTTATGGTGTTTGGATTGATGTGAAAAATTGATTGAAATTTGTGAGTAATGTAATGGTTAATAAACTGTTTATAATTTTTTTAAAAATATAAAATATAAACTTACAATTTTACCTATGTAATAAAAATAGTATAAATAATAAAATAGGAGTGATTTATGTGTATAAATAAATAGTTAATTTAAATCTAATAAATTATTGTGTTTGCATTAAATTGTGAAATTGAAAGTTAAACTGAATATTCAATTAACACAATATTTTTCAAAATTGAAAAACATTTCAGTAAGTAATTCACGTTTAAAAAACTACTCCAAATATTGAACCGTCATAACTAATTAAATTCAAAAATAAATCTATAACAGATTATAATAATTAAAAAAAATATTTATATAAACATAACAACCTACGTAAATATAAATAAAACAACAGAAAATTTTATAAATATTAAACATATACTAGAAAATTATAAACAAAATCAATATTAATAACATAATATTTTCGTTTGTTATAATTCTTTGCAGTAATGGAAAATAAGAAAATATTACTGTTAAAGGAAATTATAATAACAGATTAATATTTTTGCAGTAATTAAAATTCCAATATAATAAATTTATAATAAACTAAATTATATATGAAAAACTAATTTATAACATACTATAATAAACTAAAAACCAAAAAAATAGATTTTAAAAAAAATTGATAGTGAATTTTATTTATATATGACCAAATCAATTTATTAAAGAAAAAAACAACTAAATTGATTGTGAACTCTATTTACTTATGACAAAATCTATTTATCAAAGAAAAACATAATAAATTGTTTTTTTTATCCTTACTATGACCACAAATCTTATGCAGTGGAGAGAGAGAGTGAGAGTGAGCGTGTCGGTTCAATGGCTGATACATCGTATTTCTTAACGAATTTTCCAAACAACTTCCTTGGGAGTGAACTCTAAAAAGTTTTTTCGAGGTGGGGTAGAGTTTTGGACATTTTCATTTCAAGAAAGTTCAATAAAAGAAATCATCGTTTTGGGTTCGTTAGGTTTAAAGGAGTGGTGGATGAAGTTGCATTGGAAAGGAAGTTGGACTCAATTTGTATCGATAAGTGGAAGTTGCAGATGAATTTTCAAGGTTTCGAATGAGTGAGGTGTTTAAGAAATAGTGGTTATCAAAGAAGGGACATGTTAAGCCTCGGAATACTTGGAGACTAAAGGTGAATCATCAATCTTATGCACAGGTGGTAATGGGAGAAAAATCAGGCAACTCTCATTTGGATTCGGACGTTGTGCAGCTAAGTGTTAAGGTAGAGAGGATTTTTAAAGGTGTCAAAGAAATGTTTTTTTACTTATAGACACACTACCTCCATGTAAGGGAAGTTATGATTGTGAAGAATGTGGTAGTTGAATTATTATGTATATTGAAGTTTATATATGTGTCTTTGCTTATGATTTTTGAAGTATTGTGAAGTTATGATATTATTAATGGGAAAAAACGCACGCGGAAACAACACACATAATCACAAATCAACTGCAGAAAATAAACGACACAAGATTTAACGTGGTTCGGTCGCCAACTGCAACCTACATCCACACGGGCAACTATTAGGTTTACATTATATCCTGTTGCACCCCAATTACAAGTACAATGATCTCTTTAAATAGAGATAAATAGAGATAATAAAGAGACACAATGATTAAGCCCAATCACTAAAACATGGTGTCTACTCAGTCCAACCCAATTGGTCCTGACTTCATACCCAACAATCTCCCACTTGAAGTCATGGAACAATGTTCACCTGCGCTTCAACTGTGTACATGGTGTCTTGTCAGCCCAACCTAATTGGTCTTGACTTCATACCCAACAATCTCCCACTTGAAGTCACGGAACAATGTTCACCTGCGCTTCAACTGTGTACATGTACTTCTGTAATCTGTTGACGGAACTCAATGTTCCACATCTAGTTGCCACCAGCCTTCTTAATCATTTTGAAGACTTTGTTAAAACTCCCCTGAGTTTCAACACGTCAGTCACTGGCCCGTTCTCTGTTCCTACCGACTCCCACTTACAGGAACTGTTGGATCATGGAACAACATGAGAACAAACACTCTCCATATTCCCGTTCTCTGTTCCTACTGACTCCCACTTACAGGAACTGCCATATCCTGGAACAACCTGAGAACAAACACTCTCCATATTCAACAAGATTTTCTGGAGAAGTTTCAACCGCTGGAATATTGGTTCTCCTAACCCACTGTCGTCTAGGAACCTTAGCTGAAGCACGACCCGTGCTCCCACTGCCACAAGTACCTCTGACTGGTCTACCTGAACCTTTCCATGCTCGTTCATCCTGAATCTGACCTGTGGCTCTGGGTTTCTCTCT
>Ga0123342_1008530_pt1 | contig 12818 bp, 9 predicted proteins | sample Turbeawhitnodule_FD_89960 | JGI IMG/M metagenome (GOLD analysis project Ga0123342, IMG submission 89960) | Root nodule microbial communities of legume samples collected from Mexico - Turtle bean Mexico white nodule | ecosystem: Host-associated > Plants > Roots > Nodule | place: Mexico: Nepantla...
AAAATAGTCTTCAAAATACAAGGTGTTGGCTCCTCCTTTTATAGGCTAAGGAGGACCATAATGCAACCCTAATGCTAAACAAAATGAAATGCAAATTTACATCACATGGCACATGGCCGGCCTTAGTGGAGAATCCTTCTAGAATGTGTCCAAATCTTTAGCAAATCTAGGTCAAGTCTCATGGAATCAAGTTTATGCTATTTACACTACACTTAATACTAAGCTACCCTTAATGGGCCTTCATGTAGCATATACAAGTTGTTTTCTCTCCCATCCGTAGCTTGGCCCAAGTCTCCCATCCGTAGCTTGTTCATGGACCTAGTAATAGGTCCTAGACGCTCTCCCCTACCTTCTAGACGCTCTCCACCTTGTGCTAGACGCTCTTCACTTGGCTCTAGACGCTCTAGATTTGGCTCTTGTCTTTCATTGGGGTGTTGAGCTTGGCCCTCTTCCATCATCTAACCTTGCAACAAAGTCGCATAACCAGCTAGTTGCCTAGTTTTTGCATAGCTACAATCTCCTAGTTGCTCATACATGTAGGTTAATGCAGTTGCCGCCCAAGCATATCCCTTAGTCAGCCTCAAATCTACAAAAAAAAACTCCAGGTATATCACACTCATTGAAGTAGCACTCCTGTCGGCGAAGATAGTGCAACCAACAAGGTGAAGCAAATAAGCTTTGGCAGCTACAGTCTACTGCCTCCTTGAGCATGCGTCATCATACATATTTCTCAACCAACTGAGGCTTACATGAGCTCCCCGGTAGTGTCGTGTCTCTTCAGCTGCAACTCCACGGTCAACACGTAAGGATTCTACCAACAAGTCATTTGCGACATCTGCATCTAAAGTATGGTGTGTATAAAATTGCCCAACAATCCGCAGATGCAACAAATTTGACACATTATCAAGAGTGATGGTCATCTCCCCAATAGGTAAATGAAATGTGTTTGTCTCTACATGTCTACTCTCTACAAATGCACAAAGCAATCATCTGTCTAAATTCTCATAATTTGCATGAATGGGACCATCTAAGTCAGACATGTCAACTCTCTACAAATGCACAAAGCAATCATCTGTCTAAATTCTCATAATTTGCATGAATGGGACCATCTAAGTCAGACATGTCTACTACAGCCTCTATGCGCTCATGTGGTACTCCTAACTTATTTACCTTTTCCTGTGAGAAACAACACATACATAACACACTCAATTAATGTTCATTACTTACCAAACCATCTTATAACTATCTCGTCACATGATCTTCATAATTAACCATTAACGACTTATCCACTGACCATTTTGGATAACCTTCATCGTCAATTTCCACTTCTTCTTGTTTAGAATTTAGGGTTTAGCCGTGCTCAATTATGAAAATTCAGTGACTCAAGTGTGCCTTGATCTACTGTAGAGAGAATCAACCCCTGCATAAATAATGTAAGCAACCAATTTTCGCAAGTTTTCACGTAACAACCTTCCACCGCATAGCAGAGATTTTCAAATGATAAGAAAATAGAAGATGACCCGGTTCTCACAACGACAAACGATATTTTAAAGGTAGTTGATTCCTGAACCCTTGATTTTTTAATGGTATCAATTATTTTTTAACTGTACTCAATCAACCTTCGAAGTTTGAAAATTGTTTTAATTTTGGAATTAAAAATATAAAATTAAAAAATACATTACAGAAAAATAAATTTGTAATAGATTTTTGTACTTTGGAAATGAACTAAAATAAAATTGAAAAACCAAAATCACATTTTGGAAAAGCAATTTTACAAAATCTGGATTCTGAAAAACAAAATTCAGAAATGTATTCCACCAAGGGAATTTTGAAAACATATTTTGGGAAAGAGATTCGTATTCTGGAAAACATATTTCAAAATATAAATAAGTGTTTTAGAAATATAAATTTGGACATTTGAAAATATTAAATCTGGAATGTATTTTGATCTGCACTCTTATTAAAAACTAAAAAAAAAAATGTTTTTGTTATTTCACTTAAGGCATTCGGTGGAGGAAACAATTCTGTTTTAAATTATGAAGGTGCTAATGGAAATCAGACGGTTTCTTCCTGCACCCCTACAATTTTTCCTCCTGCACTCCACAATATTGTGCAAAGATAAAACTGTCCCCATATAAAAACTGTACATTTATTTTTTTGCATTCTGGATTATAAAATCCAGTAAATTTTCGGATTGTCGCTTCCGGTAAAATTTTGGATTGGCACGTCTGGTAATCTCCCAGATTGGTACTTCTGGTAATCTCTCGGATTGGTGCTTCCAGTAATACATGAATGATAGTGTTAAAAATATGCATTCCGAATCCGCCAATCCATAATTCAAAATATGCATTCCGATTCATAAATCCATAACTGAAAAAAATCATTCCAGATCCACCAATCTGTAATAGAAATTAGGCTTCCAGATTCAGCAATCAAGAAATCAACAATTTATGCAAACTTTGATTTCGGAACACCTCCTCATCTGGAAAGCAATATGATTCACTTCCGGGTTGATGAATCCATAACACACTCCCATAACCCAATTTCAAATAAAAGGTGAAGGTCAATTTTGGGATTTACAAAATTGTGGGGTGCAGGAAGAAAATTATAGGGGTGCAGGAAGAAACTGTCTGGAAATCAATGCAAAAGTCCAATAATTACTTATTATGGGCTTGGGTTTTGTTTCATCCTGCACTCCGCACTTTCCTCCTACACCATCGTACTTTTATTTTAATTTTGCCTTTTCTTTAACACGCATGGAATTGCCAAAATATTTCGAGATTAAACATTTTTGTGATTTTCCCCCTAATATTCTAGTTCAAAAATGAAAAAATTGTGTTTATTTTACATAATTTCAAAATGTATTTTATCACAAAGACATTTGATCCGGATATGAAATGTATAATTCAATATATCTTTGATATTATTTTGGATTTGTATTTTAAAACATCTTTTGTTCCTCTACTTGTAATCTGGAATTTTTTGTTTCTTTCTTTTAACATGTTTAGACTAGTGAAAGGCAAATGCTCCCTCCACCAACACTTTTTAACCTCCACCCAACATAATTTTAAAAATTCCAAAAATACCCTTTATTCCGGAAATAAAAATCCAGAATTGAAAATAATATATTCCTAATATATTCCAAAAAAATATATCCGGAAGTGGTTATTGAGTTTCGGAAATAAAAATCCAGAAACAAAATTTAAAATTCTATTTCAGAAAAAAAAAATCCAGAAAAGAGATTATTGTGTTTTGGAAATAAAAATCCGGAAACAAAAATGAAAAACTCATTCCAAATAAAAAAATCCATAATATAAAATTTCATTCCAGAAAAAAAAATCCGGAACACATATTTCGGAAAAGAAATTTAAGGATAGTTTTGTCTTTTCCACTGGAATCGGGTGCAGTGATATGGTGCAGGAAGCAATTGCCTAGTGAAAATATCATTATGTATTACACATTTTAAAATATTTTTTTTAGATTGTCTAGTGCAAAATTATGTTATTTTATATAATTATGAAATATACATTTTAAAATACCTTTTACTAATATTTTGGAATGGAGAAAATATACATGGAATGCATAGTAATGAATACGTTTGATATTATTTTGGATTCCACATTTTTGGTTCTGACTCTCTTATTTTTTATATGGAAAGCTTTCAAGTACATTTTAAATATTTTTTACAATGTTTCAAGAATTTTAAAATATTGTTTTTGTGCATCAAAATTACTTATGAAGTGTATGAAGAAAATTGAGACTTGGTGGAACACGATTTAAGAACACAAATTGCACCCAACATTTTTTCCTCGAAAAAGAAGAATACCATGGAGAAATTTTACGGATAATTTATTTTTATATAAAACCATAAATAGTTTATGATAAAATATTTTATGTGGCCTCATAATTTTCGAAAGAAAATAATGTTTCATAAATTCAAGATTAATTTAATTATTTAAATTTTTTTTTTTTTTAAATATGATTTTGAAATTTTGTATGATCTTTTAATTTTCAAATCTATATTTCTTTTTTTTTTCATACTTTCTCCTATCCATGAACTCAGTCGGAGTGTTGTCAACTTAGTTTCACTAAAAATATCATCGATTTTGTTAAACTTATTGGCTTGCCATCATTTTATTCCTTTGATATTAGCTAGAGTTTTTTCAATTTGAAGTTTATCATATTATTTTTTTTGCTAATATTACCAAGGTTAATTTTTTTTTATCAATAGAGGTGAATATTATTTCTTAACTGATGTTTTAGAAAGAGTTTAATTAGTCAACGTCAACAATGTTTTTCAACTTGTATTAAACACATTTTTTTGGTATGGAATATAATTATCTTTGGCAGATTTTAGTCACAAATATGTTTCGTCAATATCAACTTTTTTTTTTTTTCAATATGTTAAAGTTATTTCTTAATTAATATGGGTTAGATTTTTCTATATCAACATTGAAAGGACTATTATTTGATTTATGTCGACTAAGTTTTTTTTTATCAATTTCACTTAGAATACCATGCCTTATAAGTCAAGTTTTTAAAGTTACACAGTAGGTTTATTTTATTTTTGTTTACACTGTTGTTGATACTATTTTTTCACCTTATCAAAGTTTTTGTTTCAGTCGATGATAGTTGATTGGAGTATTTTTCAAATATCTATCATATTTTTTTTATTAAAATGTGTCGTGGATTTTCTTTTACATTCTTTATTTTTAATTAAATAAAATATCATTTTTTACTCGTTTTTTAAAATTATTTTCCTTAACTATTATTCAATTATGTTAACAATTAATAACTATTAAAAATATATTACACATCCATAACAAAAAAAATCAATCAATTAAAGTAGTAAATTTTTCCACAATTCATTCACACATCTGAATTCATGTATTTAGATTTTAAAAAAGAAAATATTAAACCAAAGTCGTTTCAACGATTTTAGTATACCAAAATATAATTGAACCGGCATAGGCTTCTCACAGTTTTTTTAAGGTGAAGTTGTATTCACCTCTAACAACTTCTACGTTGAAATTGTGTTTGCTTCTAACGATTTTTACGATGAAGTTGTTTTCTCTTGACATGATTTCATTAAACATCAGTGGTAATTACATGATCAAATAAGCAAAGTCGTGGATGTACAAAGAAAAATCACTCATAACATTAAAGTCGTGGAAGCACATCACGATTTCTTCTTGTTTTAATTAAAATCGTTTTTACTTGGCACGACTTTAGTAAAGTAAAATCGTGTCACGTTGACACGACTTACGTGTTTTAGTAATAATTGTTTTCTCCATTTAGATAATAAAGTCTTTAAATTGTTTTGTATAAATTTTTCATTTCCACCTGTGGATAAGTAAGCAACCTATTATTAGAAGGGAAACAACAACTAAAAATAACCCTTAATATCCCATTGACAAGGAATAAAAAGAGATTATTTGAGTTCAAATTCTATTTAATAAATATTTGTATACATCGTATTAATAATTTTCAATCCATCTCCTATATTATAGTTGAATTTAAAAAGGCAAATTTATTTGTTCTATATTTCATCAATATATTTAATAATAAGTCACAACAACAAACAAAAGAATGAAAGAATAATTACTGCAAGAAATTTGAAAGCTACTTAGTAATATTTGGATTCGTAAATAAATTAAGATTTATATACAAATTATTATCCATCCATAAAATTAAACTAAACACGAATTCTTCTGTATATAATAGTTTGGTAGTTTGACAATAACAATTTCTAAGTAAAATCCTTACATAATTTTTTTACATCTTAGGACAATATTTTAAAAAAAATATTATTCCTATGTAATGGTAATTAAATCGATAGGTAAATAAAGTCATCCATTATCTAATGATTTTACATACAAATTATAATAAGTGACTTATTGAAATATTAAAATTAAAATTAATATCATTAATAATATTAATAATAATAATATTAATATTAATAATAATAATATTAATAATAATAATATTAATATTATTAATAATAATATTAATATTATTATTAATATTATTAATATTACAAATCATAATTATAATAAGAATATTTTTTTTTTATCAGCAATAACAGATATATAAATGCGAACCACTTCAAGGGTGGATCAATCCTTATACAATAAATACATAATCCAACGTCTAAGAGTACCCTCCAAACCAAACAGGCAAAAGCACAGTCCACTCTAAGAACCTAAAAACCTAAAAAGCATCAAATAAACAAACGCATACATTCCAAAGGTTCCAAACACCAACTGGAAAAGGAAACTGAAGCAGTGCGAGATTTTGCAAAAATCCAATACCAAACCTTTGCTTGCATCGGGATACAAACTTCAGACGCGTTAGTCACACCCCGATTGAAAATAATAAAAATTTATGTGATTCCATATTTCCCCCACGACCCCCACCCAAATTGTATTCCACACTTCATTTATCAAATCAGAGGACGTATTCATCCTAAATTGAGCAAAATTTGACTTAAGATCATTGTGAGACACGAACGACACTCCCAACCACTTGAAATAGAAACACCAAACCCGCCAAGCAAAATTACAGTCGAAAAACAAGTGATGATAGGACTCTTCCTCCTTCCCACACAAACAACACAAAGAACTTTCTAACAACACCCCTCGTCTTTCCAAATTGACTCTGTTAGCAATCTTATTCTCCATCACCCTCCAAGCCGTAAATAAAGTTGAAGGTACGGCTTTACAACTCCATAACTTCCTAAAAATCGGAGAATGATCCACCTCACAATCCCTCCTTACCAAAGAATAAGCAGAGTTAACTGAAAACAACTGATCACCTCCTCCCTTCCACACCCACCTATCCTCCTCTCCCAAAACCATCATCGCCTCAAGTAAAGCCTGACTCAACTGATTTACCATAGGCTTTTCCCACTCGAAAAAAGGTTTGCGTCAGGCTAACTGCCACACCCAAACACCATTAGACCAATACCCAAGGTCGGCCATCCTAACTTTTTCGGTCGAGCATATAGAAAACAATCTCGGAAATACTCTCTTCAGCGCACCACAACCGAGCCACCTGTCCTCCCAGAAAGAAATTTCCTTTCCATCACCGACTTTCCACTCGAAACCATCTTCAAAACTTCTGCCCCACCCCCTCCGAGGCCCAAACCTCTTCCAGCTCTTTCCACCAAAAAGAACACCTACTACTTTTACCTTCCCCTCTCAAACTTCTCCAACCACCATATTTAGAAATTAGAATCTCCTTCCAAAGACCATCTTTATCCATACCCAGCCTCCATATCCATTTTCCTAGTAAAGCCAAGTTAAAAAACTTTAAATCAATGACACCAAGTCCCCCAAGTTCGTGAGGCTTACACACCTTTTTCCAAGAAGCCCAAGCTATCTTCCTTCCTTCAGCGTCCCACCCCCAATACTATATGTAAAAGTTTTGTGATATAGTAATCATAAATTCCATGTGTTTTAGATTTCAATGGTCCAAATTATTATTAATAATATTAATATCATAAGAAAGATTGTTTCTTCCTGTCCCTATATCACTTCTTCAGCCACCTCCATAAACTTTAAAATTTTCAAAATTATCTTTCAGTAAAAAGATGAAAATAGAAGCAATGTTTTACACAATAGATTACGTAATCTAGAAGTAAAAAGTTATCACTTCCAAATTACATAATTCAAAACCTATTTAACTCACAATACTAGATTAAGTAATTTAGAACTTATTTAAAAAAATAAACCTACCGGATTACGTAATCTGGAAATCAAAAATTACCACTCTCAGATTATGTTATTCGAACCTATTTAACAACTAACAATACCGGATTACATAATCTGAAACTTATTTAAGGAAATAAACCTACTGAATTATGTAATCCGAAAGTCCAAAATTACCACTTCCAAATTACATAATATGGAACCTATTTAACAATTAATAATACCGGATTACGTAATTCATATCTTATTTAAGAAAATAAACCTACTGGATTACGTAATCTGGAAGTCAAATTAGCACTTCTGGATTACATAATCTGGAAGTGGTAATTTTTTACTTTCAAATTACGTAAGTTGTAATGTAAAATATTGCTTCTATTTTTATCTTATTACTACTGAAAGATAATTTTTGGGAATTCAAAAATTTATGGAGGTGGCCGAAGAAGTGATGGAGGTGTAGGAAGCAGTCCATAAGAAAATCGGAAAAAAAACTACGCCAAACAAAATAAGGTTGATAACTATTAGGCTTATTCTCCCTACACCGTACCATTTTTGACATGCACCTATCAGTACTATGTGAAAAGTCCTTTGTACCCTTAACGAGGAATATTTGTGTTCTAGATATTAATATCCGTAAACTTAATCAAACCATTCCATATATACAAATTCAGAACTCAAAACTAACTTCCAGATATGAAAATCCAGAACTCATAAAACACTTCCGGATATGAATATTCGGAACTCATAATTCACCACCACAGCAACCCACTACTACACCACAACAACCCATTACACCACACCAACCCACTATCACACAACAACAACCCACTACACCACCACAACAACTCATTAGACCACCAGCCCTTTACTTATATTTTTTAAATAGGTTTAGTTTAGGAATTTTTAATCTTTTAAAAGTACCAAAGTCATCACAATACCAAAAAATAAAAACTGAGGATGATTGACTTCTGGATATGTATATCCAGAAGCATGATGGTGCCTTTTGGATAAAGATATCCGTAGTCAAAAAGTACAATTTCAGATGACAATATCCATAAGAAAATATGACACTTATGAATACCAATATCTGTAGGCAAAACTGACACTTATACCAATATTCATAGACAAATACGTGATTTTCGAAGCAAATATGTAACAAGAAGAAAGTTAGATTTAAAAATTTTGGTTTGATGCATATAAAAATAATATGGTACAGGGAGAAATTGCCTATCTATCGTACCAAAGCAGCACCCTTACTTAATAACAATCCTAAGAAACACAAAAACCAATGACCTAAAAGTGAGAAAGGAACCTTGATTTTTTTTATTAATATTTCATATTACTCAATAGACATAAACTTGATTAATACTTACACTTGTTTCTTTCACCTAACTTCTATACCACAATATAAGTGAGAAAGGAACCTTCAATTTTTTTTTCATTAATATTTCATACTGTTCAATAGATAAAAACTTGATTCTACTTACACTTATTTCTTTCACTAAATAAATAATATATTCTTAGTCACGAGGACTGGAAACATTGGTGAGAATTTAATCTTATAGAAATGATTTTCTCGCAATAGTTCCTCTAATAAGAGAAAAGTGTTACATCTTTATAGAATGCAAACAAACTAGTTAATTGAAAACAAAATATTACTTGAAATTTTTTCTTCTCAGTGTCAGGTACACGTAAAGGTTCTCACTTTTTTATTTTATCAGCAAAGAATAAAATGAATTAAAATGGCAAACCGTATATAAACATACTAGGGCAAAAATACATTTAAGGCGTTTTTACAATCAGACGCTGTTGTACAAAATACAGTGACATTTTTTAAATTAAATTTCTCTAAGAAGGCAGCTATTTGGTAAAGTCGCATTCTTACAACAGAGCATTTGGTGTAACAAGGTGACTATTTGGTAAAGTCGCCCTCTTAGATGAAAGTGTTTCGTCTAAGAGGGCAGCTCTTAGACGAATTTATTTATGCCCTTATATTAATGAGTAAGTTTAATTATAAGTCGTCAATTATTACTATTTCATGTTTTAAATATTTACTAACTCTTTCCATGGATGATATAGGGGTCATTGGCAGTTACTTGTCTTATCCACAGTGATAAGACTGTTGTGTGGTTTTGTTCCCTACACAAAAAGTCATCCACGCATCTGAAGAATATGATTGATATGTAAGTATACTATAAACTCAACTCTATATGTTACTAATTAAATATCTACTAACACGGTTTTTTGAATTAATCAATTCATGGCGTTTATATAACATCCTCAAAGGTCGATCCAATTTAAATTATCAAAAGTTGAAGTGGATGACACTAAAGGTTTCTAATTTTTGTCTTTCTCTTTTCATTGTTCATTAATATTAACTTTTACTTTCTATTAAATTATAGTGTAATAGACAACCAGAAAACTATGAGTGTGGCTATTACATTATGCAATGGATGGTTATCATTGTAAAACTAAGCCTTAAAAGTGATTGGGAACAGGTAACATGATGGTAAATTATTTTTATAATTGTTTAACATATATGTATCTTAACACTAATTTATGTGAACCTTATGTTGTAATGCATTTCTTTATGGATGAGCAAGCAATGCCTTCGGCCGTCATAGAATATGTGAGACATGCTTGGGCCACATATTTCCTAAATTTTTATAACTCTAGGATAGCTAATCAATAGTGTATGAATTAGATAGATAGATAGATAGGAATATAGGTAAAGGTATATGTTATTAGTGTTTGTAATACATTTTTATCAATAGATATAATTTGATTATCTAAATTTATGTATTTGTCTGGTTGTATTATAATTGAACAAGTCAATTTAGATGGGAATTAGCATTAAACAGAATGTACTAAAAAAATACCATCTACAAGGGCAATTATTTACCATAGCCGCCCTTTTAGATGCAGCGCAAAGCTTTATAAGAACGACTACGGTAAAAGTCGCCCTTTTACACTTCATGCATAAGAGAGGTGTAAAAGGGTGATTTTTACCATAGCCGCCCTCTTTGTTTAAATACATACAGCTTATAAGGGTGACTTTTACCATAACTGACATCTTTGTCTGAATTGAAGAAGGCGACTATTAGACATAAGCCTACACATACATCAAAGACAACTAGAAAGCAACCGTTTTAAGTGACACTAAACTCACTTAAACTCCGTCTATCACAAATCAAAATTGGTTTTCAACACAACAACACGAATCTCGCTTATATTATATCTTAGTATAACTAATGCAATCAGAATTAACGCGTCAAAGAATAGAAACATATTGGAATTGATACGAAATCAATTAATGAATTACATATTAACTCTTCAAGTTATAATAATATGTAAACAAAAAGAGAGAGGAAAGGGACAAAACCTGACCGTTGTGGTTCCAGGTTTGAAGAAGAGCAAAAACGTTGTCAACATCAAAGAAATCAGAGTCATCGAACATGTGGAGAGTGCACAGTTGAACATAATTAGGGTTATCTTTCTCAAGATTTCACTCACATTACATAGATAATGAAATAATGAAAGAGCTATTATTTATTGATAGGTTATGAACTCATAAATTAAGCGAACCAAATTTTATTTAATATTTTTTTCGACTCAACCCAGTCATATTACGTCAAATTGAATCATGAAGTTAAATATATTTTGACACCAGTATTCATCTACATGTCAGCCATTTACATTAATTCTTTAGTTTAAATTCTATTGTCTATAAAGATAATGTTTTTAAGATACTGAATAAGCAACATTTCGTCTTTAAGTTAACGCTTTTAATGATTTAAAAACTAAAATATGTTTTATATTTTCATTTCCAGGACCAGTCTTGGCATTTTTTTTCTATGTGCATTATTAGCTTGGCCACATTCATCATGATGTTTTCCACCTAGCTAGGAACAACTTTGTGCCTATGGCTTTCTCCTCAATTTGGAATTGGTTTTGGGATCCAATTCTATATAGAATAGTGAAAGTTCAAGTTGTGATTTGGTTGTTGTGACACATGTGGAGCTGTCAGCCACATGCAATTTTTCTACTCATGACATGAAATGAACAAGCACTATAATAAAATACAAGGTAAAGTGTAGAAGAACACCAAAAAGGAAGACAGGACGCAAAGTGGATACTGATTACCTTTAATTGTTTTGCCTTTAATCGTTAATGATTTTTTTAATGGTACACACTTTAAATAAATAATTGTTCTACATTAACTCAAATGAGTGTCGCTCTTTAATCATGGAAGAATCTAACAACATATTTTTATGTGGTGGTAACCAAAGATTTTCGGTTCAAGATTATCATTAATTATATGTAATTTGTAGCCATTCATGAGGATTCTTGGCGAGGCACGTCATTGGTTGTGTGAAAACAATTGGCACTCCTCAAATTGGTATGATATCTAATTATTTTTCTTGCCTTTCCCTCCTTAACTTAAGTTATTGATTAAAAGGTTAAATAAATAAATTAGTTAAAAATGAGAGAAATTAATAAAGATCAATCTTCTATATCTTATAAGGATGTAAATTTGAATAATCTTATCAAGTAGGCTTTAAACTTAAATAAATTTTATAAAACTAGATTATAAAATGAGATTTGTCACTTATATTGATGGAAGAGGCACCAGCATCCAAAAGAGCGTCTAGGACCAACCTTACATGAAAGGCAACCAAGAGAGCGTCTAGGACCAACCTTGCATAGAGGGCACCCACAAGAAGTGTCTAAGAGACACAAGAAGCGTCTAGGCTACACAAGAAGCATCTAAGAGAGTTGACATCCAAGAAGGTTGACGTCCAAGAAGGCTCAACAAAGTGTAGCTTAGTCTTAATTGTGGTGTAAATAGCATAGCCTTGTGAACCTTTGTTTAATTTCTGCAAATTAGGATTAAGGAGGAGTTAATTTGGATTAGCTACGGTTTCTAGAACCTCCCCACTAATCTAGGACCGGCCATGTGCAAGTTAGAAGGCCATATGCACCCATGTGCCATGTGCTACTCTTTTACATTTCATTTGGCTTGCATTTGCTCATCATTTAGGTCATCATTTACGGTCCTCCTTAGCCTATAAAAGGAGGAGCCAACCTCATGTATTGCAAGATTAAATTGAG
>Ga0123342_1008531_pt1 | contig 12815 bp, 5 predicted proteins | sample Turbeawhitnodule_FD_89960 | JGI IMG/M metagenome (GOLD analysis project Ga0123342, IMG submission 89960) | Root nodule microbial communities of legume samples collected from Mexico - Turtle bean Mexico white nodule | ecosystem: Host-associated > Plants > Roots > Nodule | place: Mexico: Nepantla...
CTCTTTTGTGAATTTTGGGTGGTTTGCGGAAGCTTTGTGGTTTGTTGATGGAACAAGGCCCTCCTAGGAGGTGTGGCTGCCTTGGAGGTGCATGAAGAGTAGGAATTTAGGGAGGTTCGGCCAACCCCTTTGGAAGGTGAAAGGATTGAAGATTAAGACCTAGATTCTAGGCAAGGGAGTAAAGTATGGCTCAAGTTTGGAAGCATAACAATACTCAATTTAATCTTCAATCCTTTCACCTTTCAAATGGGTTGGTCGAACCTCCATAAATTCCTACTCTTCATGCACCTCCAAGGCAGCCACACCTCCTAGGAGGGCCTTGTTCCATCAATAATCCACAAAGCTTCCGCAAACCACCCAAAATTCACAAAAGAGAAGAGTTCAATGCCATCAAAATTATTGAACAACATTACTAAATTTTATAAATCATACCCTAGGAGACTGTTTGAGGTCATATAAAGATTTGTCGAGACAACATACCAATCTCGAAAGAGAAAACATATTGTCATAAACCAAACAAAATAATTATGTATAACCTTTGGTCATAAGGCGAACTTTTAGACTATCAATTGTAACATTAAGACCAACTTTGATAGCGAAAATCCACCTATAACCAACAACAAATTTCACATACAGTAAGAGAACGAGCTCTAAAGTTCCACTATTATAAAAAAAAACATTTATCGGTTTCCAAACCATTTTCACTACAAGAAAATTATTAAATAAAAATCAATTTTAGAGACAAAAAATAATTAGTTGTTATGTTGACTAAATTAGAAACCATTTTAAAGACTACAAAAATTATTGATTTCTAAGTTAGTTTCTATTATTGGTAAATAGTTTCAAAATTAATATCTAATTAGCTACCAAGGTTTTAACTACCAATTATTTAAATTCTAAATTTGGTAGCAAAAACCTTTGTGACTAATTAGATACCAATTTTAAAATTATTTATCAATAATAGAAATAAATTTAAAAATCAATAAATTTTTTAGTATTTAAAATAGTATATAATTTAATCAGTATAACAACTAATTATTTTTTTATTTCTAAAATTAGTTTCTATTTAATTCATATTTAATTATTCCTCCATCTAAACTCACAACTAACTAATTAGAACAAATGTTGCACTATTTTCTAATAGAACGTAATATAGAACAGAAGAAAAAACAGAGATTCTTGAAACATGAAAAAAATGCCAATTATAAGATATCAAATACAAGGTAAGGACATGTTTCAGATTAATAGCCAATAGAATATACCAAAACAATTATATTTATATATAATAAAAATATGAATTCTCTCCCTATATAATATAATTTAAAACATACCTAGTTATTATGTATATATGATTTTTTTTATTAAAACTTATTATATAATTAAAACATTTATTTCTTAAAATTTAAATATGAAATAAAATACGTGAATAAATAATATATATATATATATATATATCAGATTCTTTATTTAATAAATATACTAAATTTTTTGTAGAAGTGTTCAATTTTTATCTAATTTATATAGTTTTTTCAATATTATTTTAAAATGAATATTCATTTAAACATTTATTGCAAGGATCATCAGTTCAGCAATATGAATTTAAATATTTGATTTAGAGGTAAAGTATTTGATAATCCAAATTAAAAAAATATACTACTTATTGTACATAAATATTAAATTAATTTTATAAAATAAATTAAAAAATTTAAATTTACTTCACCATAAATATTTTATAATTTTTTTTTTCAAAAAAGCTAATTACGTATAATAACTATTTAAATCAACAAATTTTATTTTTTCAAAATAGTGGCTAAAAATAATTTTAGATAAATAATTATATATTTCTAATCATTTATTATATATTACTTAACATTTTATTTTGCAAGGATAAATTTTAAACACATTATTGGTAATATATATATATATATATATTAAAAACTTATTAATAAATACATTAAAATGTTGGTAAAAAATTGCAAATATTTTGTATAAGAGTATATATTGGTAATTGATTAAACCTTACACCTCCGTAAAAGTTTATTTATAGTGTTGGTTATGAGTTCTTATTATGATGAGTCGGATATCAGTTCTTCACTGATGTGGTCATGATTCCTGACTATTTAAATAATCAAATTTTATTTTTTCAAAATAATGACTAAAAATAATTTTAGATAGATAATTATATATTTCTTATCATTTATTATAATATTATTTAACATTTTATTTTGCAAGGATAAATTTTAAACATTATAGGTAATATATATATATATATTAAAAACTTATTAATAAATACATTAAGATGTTGGTAAAAAATTGCAAATTTTTGTATAAAGAGTATATATTGGTCATTGATTAAAGTCTGCTTACACCCACAAAGAGTTATTGGTCATTGATTAAAGTGTGCTTACACCCACAAAGAGTTTATTTATAGTGTTGGTTATGGATCTTTATTATGATGAGTTGGATATCAGATATTCATTGATGTGCATCGTAATACCTCACTAATAGGAAGATATATTAGTATATAAGTATGTTGGATTATTTGAAAAATATTTGTACCATCTTTCATTTAATTAGTATTTAGTTAATTACACACATATTCCAGGATATGAATGTGACACACTAAGTGTTATTGTAACTGTTGGTCGTTACTTCATTTATTGTGTGACTTGAAGTGTTACTTGACTTGATCGGTCGGTCCACCAGATCTAAGACTGACTCGTCTCGTGGTATAATAACTAAATTTTACAAGATTAGAAAATAAAATTTAAATTTAATTTATCAAACAAAATATACTATTTAAAATACACGTATCAAATTATTTTTATAAACTAAAATAAGAAAATTTAAATTTACTTTACCATAAATATTTTACCAATCTTTTTAAATAGTTAATTAATTACAAAATATATAAATCAGAAACTTTATTTTTTTTTAAAATAGTGTCTAAAAATAATTTTAGATAAATAATTGTATATTTCTTACTATTTATTATAAATTATTTAAGATTTTATTTTCCAAAGGTAAATTTTAGACAACGTCATAATATATATTAAAAAACAAAAATTATACAATAAATATATTGAAATTTTCTTATAAAAATGTTCAATATTTGGTTTAATTTGTATTATTCTTTTCAATATTATCTTAAAATAGATAAATAAACTTTATAAAATTAAAAAGTAAAATTTAAATTTATTTTATTTATCAAACGAAGGTTAAACACATTCAGAGAAAAGTACAAACGTTGTCATTTAAGCATTCAGTGCAGGGATTATCAACTCGAACAATATCAATTTAAATATTACACTACAAAATATTTGATACTCAATTAGAAAAGATTATTACTTAGTGAACATAAATATTAAATTAATTTTAAAAAAATAAAAATTTAAATTTACTTCACCATAAATATTTAATATTTTTTTTTCAAAAAGTTAATTACATATAATAACTATTTAAATCATCAAATTTTATTTTTTAAAAATAATGTCTAAAAATAATTTTAAATAAATAATTATACATTTCTTATCATTTATTATATATTACTTAACATTTTATTTTACAAGATAAATTTTAAACAATATCATAAGTAATATATATATATATATATATATCTATATATTATAACCTTATTTATAATATACATAAATTGCAAAATTCGTATAACTTATATGATTTTTTTGACATTATTTTAAAATAGATACAAAATCTTAATAAATATAAACTCTAAATTATGTAATGTCTTATTTAAATAAAAGTGTGAAATAAATAAAAGTTTTAAATCATTCAAAATATTAAATAAATACATATAATTTATTATTTTATGTTTTACTTATATAAAAATTTAAATAAATTAAATTTTTAAGTTCTTCAAACTTTTAAATTGCTTTATTTCCTATTTACATAAAAATATAAAATAAATAAAAATTTTAAGTTTTTTTTTTAAATTTTAAATAAATATAAATCCTAAATTATTAATGTAATTCTTAAATAAAAATCTGAAATAAATAAAATTTTAAATTATTCAAAATCTTAATAAATAAATAAAATTAATTATTTAATGTCCGTTTTAAATGAAAGTAAATAACTAAAAAATTTAAATGACTCAAAATTTTAAATAAATACAATGTTAAATTATTTTACGTCATACTCAAATAAAAATATAAAATAAATAATTTTTTTATGTTATTTAAATTTTAAATAAATTAAAGTCCTAAATTATTTAATTTTCTACTTCAATAAAATCTAAAATACATTATTTTTAAGTCTTTCAAAATTTTAAATAAATAAAAATCCTAAATTATTTAATATTTTACTTAAATAAAAATATGAAATAAATAAAAATTTTAAATTATAAAAAACTTTAAATAAATATAAATTTTAATTATTTAGTGTTCTATTTAAATAAATATATAAAATAAAAATAATTAAATTATTCAAAAATTCTAAAAAGAGGTTTGAGCGGCATCTCATAAAGTTTGATCAGCACCGCAGGCCTGGCCCAAAATGTAAAGAATAGAAGCCCAATTGTGAAACTGGAGGCCTGTACTAGCAGTGGTGTCTCTATAAAGTATTTGAACTCATTCTGAAACCCTAGGTTTCAGTTGGCGTGGGTGAGGTAGAACCCTTCCACTGTGGTGACTGCGCGATGGGTAAGTTCTCTATCTATTTTGCCATTCGTATTAAGATTTGTTTTTGTTAGTCAATCATATCATGGTTAGATCTGATGCCTGAATGCGAATGATTATTTGGTTCAATAACAATGATTAATTAACCTTCCCTCCATTGTTTCTCTAGAGCTTCCTGTAGAGGGTTTAGGGTTTTACTGCAAAAGTTTATATAAGAGATGCTCGTCGTCTATTTGCCAAGTCCAACCATTTTTGGTTGCATGTTATTGTGTCCCGTTGTTCATGATCTTTTGTTGTTGTTGCTAGTGCTATATGGCAATTTAGATTTTAGTCCTGCATTGCACAATTTTGCTTCGTCCAAAAATGGGTCCTTTTTTTTTATTAATTAATTAATTTTTTTAGTTTCTCGTCTAATGTGTTGTTTGATGTTTGAAAAGTCATTTTTTTTCTGCAAAGTATATTATCTACATTTTTAGCTGGAGTGTAGGGTCTGATAAGCTTATTTTTATGTTTTTGATAGTGAGACCGAAGGGATTTTAAATTGAGTTGGTCTTTTGGAGTCGTAGTTAATTGTTTTAGCAATGTTTGCTTCTGTTGCATGTATGGTTTTGGTATTGTAATCTATTTGTGATCTTTTGGACATTGTAATCTATTTGTGATCTTTTTGACACCAATCAGAATTTAAATAATGTACACTCTCTAGGGTCAATTTGAATCAAATTAATAATCATATGTATAATCACTTATAAATGTGTAAGGATAGTGTATATTCATTAAGATTGATAAAATATACGGTTATTCTGATAACTTACGTGGTTTCTTTGTTGGAAATGTTGTTGATAAAGTATTTTTTGTTGTTGGTGTGTTTGGCATAGGTGCCTACAAGTATGTTTCAGAGCTATGGCGCAAGAAGCAGTCTGATGTGATGCGCTTTTTGCAGCGGGTTAGGTGCTGGGAGTACAGGCAGCAGCCTTCCATTGTTCGTTTGACAAGGCCAACCCGCCCTGACAAGGCTCGTCGCTTGGGCTATAAGGCTAAGCAGGTAACAATTTATTTATATTTTTATTATTTCGATTACTTATTTCATTCGAATAATCCCCCTTGTTAAATGCATTAATTATATTACTTAGTTTTTTTTTATTGGTAATTGTACCCAGTGTGCATCTGTTGTTGTAAAGCTAATTGTTTGAGTCCATTGATGATTGTGGTTATGACACTGCAGGGTTACGTGGTGTACCGTGTGCGTGTACGTAGGGGTGGCAGAAAGAGACCAGTTCCCAAAGGTATTGTTTATGGTAAGCCAACAAACCAGGGTGTTACTCAATTAAAATTCCAGCGTAGCAAGAGATCTGTTGCGGAGGAGCGAGCTGGACGGAAGCTGGGTGGACTTAGGGTCCTTAACTCTTACTGGGTGAACGAGGTTTGTTATTGTAGTCACTTGTAGAGATTGATAATTGATTGTGAATAATGTTTTGGTGTTGGTAAAATTGGACTATTTTGTGTTTCAGGACTCGACTTACAAGTACTTCGAGGTAGTTCTGGTGGATGTTGCTCATGCTGCTATTAGGAATGATCCCAGAATCAATTGGCTTTGCAATCCAGTGCATAAGCACAGGGAGCTGCGTGGGCTCACCTCTGCTGGGAAGAGCAACAGGGGTTTACGTGGCAGAGGACATCTTTATCACAAGGCTCGTCCATCCCGCAGGGCAACCTGGAAGAGGAACAACACCCTGTCGCTTCGCCGATACCGTTAAAATTTATGCTGTTATCTTATTTTTGCTTCAATTTATGAATACTATTTTGAGGACATAGCACTTGTTTGTTTTTTTGAGTTTGGAATGAGTTTTGAACGTTTCGTTACATCTTTTTCGATCAGAGTCGAGTTTTTCTACTGTTAAATTCACAGTTTATTCTTTTTGATATTAGCTCTACTGCCCCTTCAGTATGAGTGGCGAGGTCAGCAATTTTCTGTGGCACTCTTTATTTACAAATTTAGTATTTTTATGAAGAAAGCGAAATTTTGTTTTTCAACTGTCAATTTCATTGAACCATTGGTTATGTTAACTTCTATAGTCAATATAAGTTTCTTATAAAGTAAGTATTTTTATGAGTACAATTAGGGTAATATTTTTATTAGCGGAGTTTATGTAAAAATTAGTAGTATGGAACAATTGAATTATATTTGTAATTCATGAAGATTTTCCTTTATTTTACTATTTCAAACTTATTTTATATATTTTAAGCTCGATATTTTTTAACCATTCTTTTAATATAATTTTATACTTAAAAAATTAATAAAGTTGTTTTTGTAACAGGATGATTAAGATTTTTATATACTTAAATTAAGTAATATATTTTATTTAATATATAAATAAGATAGTTATGTATGTTAATTTAATTTTATATTTTTTATCGAATGATTTACTTAAATGATTTAATATTATAATTTCAAATTTATTTTATAGACAAAGTATAATCTTTTAGTGAAACATAATGATAAAAATAATAGTATTTTGTTTATACTAAAAATATTAAAATTGGGAAAAAAATGTAATTATTTCAATTTCAATTTAAAAAATTTGTTGACTTAACTATAGTAATTAATATTTAATATTAAATTATTTATAATAAATAATATGGATTAATAAAGTAGTAAAAAATGCCAAGTTTATAAACTAACAAATATTTTTAGTAGACTATATATATTAGGATTAAAAGCATAGTTCAACTCTAATAAATCATGATTTATGTCGTTTTAATTAAATTAATTGCATTTTACATTAAATTATTAGAATATTATCAATCATACAAACGCCTTAAAAGTTAAATTTATTTCTCGCAACTCGAATGTTAGATCTTTTATATCATATATAATCCTAAAAAAAAAAACACCTAATGTGTAGTATTATGAGTAAAGAAAAAAGATGACAATTTATTAAAAATAAATGGGGGGTTTATGTGGACTTCAATTGTTGATGCAGCTTTCTTTAAGATTCCGCAGAGCTAGCCGAATGGCATCCTCGTCTTGGTTGCAATATTTGAGGCATAGCAAGCGCTGTGCAGCATGGTATGCCCTCTGGATTGAATAGTGCTGTATACAGTTAACTTCCATTCTCTTCCCTTCCTAATGACACCACACAATATCTCATTACTACTTTCTATTTCAATCTTAACAGCTTCTCCACAACTATTACTATATTAATATAAATGCACAGAGGAACTAATAAAAAATCAAAACACCTTTTCTGAAATCCTAGATGTGATCATTCTGGCAGTCTCAATAACCGAACTTGGTAATCCTGCCACTTCTGCTAAGAGAAGCCCATAATGGGGGATACGTGTCGTTCCTTCCTTAAGTTGAAACTAAATAAACCAGAATATAAGCTCGCAAATAATTGTCCCAAACACAAGAAAAAAAAAGTACTTTAACAACTAATACAACTACTTCAAAATCATATTATAATAATATAAATAAATAATTGATTATTTATAATTTATAATTTACTATATACTTAAATAGGATTGTTAATATTATCATTATTTTAAAAAAAAATTAGAAGTACCACCTTGAAGTCCAACCGGTTGTTTTTTAAGTCTACATGAAACTGAAGAATTTTCACGTTGGGATAGATAGTTGCTAACTCCGATATGTTTTCCATATGACTGGCAAATATGGTATACCTGAGGAAGGATTAAGAAAAAATGTTACTTATAATTTCATACACTAGTTTACAACCATACACTAGTTTATAAATAATTGGTAAGCAATGTTATATGTTATAATTTTGTTATAAACTCTACCTTATAACAGAATTATCAACATATAACTTTAGCTCAGGAAAAGAAATATCAATAGCAATGATATGTTCCCTGATAGTTGATGAAAACTCTACCAGCTTTGAGCTTTCCTTCAATTAACAATTTAACACCAAATCCATGCAAATTTTTTTCAGTTGAAACCCGTGCAACTAAGAACATGTTTAAGATTTCAGGCGCCTCTTAAGAAAAAAAAACATCTGCAAAAGAATGTATTTCGAACAATAATTGAAGTTTATAAAAAAAAGCAGGATTTTTAAATCGGAAAACTTAGTCCCAATAAAAAAATATATTAATCTTAGATGAATTTAAATAGAAATAAATTTTAAACAATTAAATGCTATTAAATAATAGCATAATCTCCAAGTATCATAATTAAGCATAGTATAAAAAATAGTTTTATCTTTCATATAAAATTACACGAACTTAACAATTTCTACGTTAAATAAATTTTATTTCTAATATAATAATTTCTACCAACATTTTCTCTTTTTTAGTTTCATACATATTTTTTATTTTATTAAAAATTGATTGCGTTATTTCATTCCAATAAAACTAACTACTTAAAGTTATATTTAACAAACTTATTTAAACAAAAAGTAACTCTAATTATATTCATTTATAACATAATAACTGGATTTCCGTAACTATCGATCAAATTACACTCTAAGATACTATAAATGCATACTAATAATAAAAAAAGGAAGAAAAATTACGCTTTAAGTGACAAAAGATGCTCGCAGCAACTCCACGCCATTGCAAATCCATCCATGGATGAAGTAGCCCTCCCAAGTTCATCCATAACAATCAGACTCCTGCATCCATCAAAATATTTATACAAAAAAATAAACCTGTTGCTTGTATCTAGAGTGAAGCAGATCAAAAGGTGCAGCATTACCTTCGCGAGACATTCTGCATGATAAAAGCTGTTTCTTTCATCTCTGTCATGAACTACATATCCAAATAACTTCATCTATAATTTTAAACTACATCATCAGGATTAAATTGTCTCACAAAGCGAGTGTTTAGAAATTGTACCGTGCTAGAGTGCGATTCAAGATTGTCAACTGCGCCCATCCTTGTAAACATACGATCAACTACCCTAAGAGTTGAGAAACGAGCAGGAACATAACACCCAACTTGAGCAAGAATAACTATGAGACACACTTGTTGAAGGTACGTACTCTTTCCACTCCTGGGGGAAGGGAATGAAGAAAATAAATCTCAAAATTTGATATTCTTCATGTAAGCACGTGTCTATTAAAAATATAGTAATTTTTGCTCTAGTTCATAAATAATTCGCCTCAAACTGTACATGAGAAAGACATAATGATTAATATTGATGCCAGCCCCTCATGACATTGTTTGAAGGAAAATATATCAGGCGTGTTTTTTTACACAAGTCTAGTTTCAGATTATGTAGTTCGTCTCATTTTTCAAAGTGACAATCTCATATCAGAGGCATTAAAATTATTTGGAATCCTTTTCGCTTTTGGCTCATCATTGTGAGATTTACATTTGCATATCTCTAGTATGTCCATTAATGTTCCCTTGTTCTTGCTAGAGGCATTAGGCCATGATTAAGGAATAGGTCATTTTCTAGTCTAGCAAAGCACATAGGAATTTTATTGTCCTCAATCTCCCTTTATTTAAATGTACACCTTAGACATGTAAAAGAAATTTCTTACATATTGGGACCCATTACAATCACCATATTTGAGGCTTCCGACAGAAATATATTATTGGCCTGAAATGTAAAAGATTAATTACTACCAAAAAAGGTGCAGAATCCATCTACGTGAGAAAAATGTGGTCTGTGGAGATAAGTTAGAATGACTATTGATATGCTCATTACGTACAACAAAGTCATTGTGTATGCTCTCCAGGATTGGGTGTCTACCAGAATCAATTGCCAATGGCCCATTCTCTATCCAACAAAAAATATCAATAAAGAAATTTCTTCATTGATGAACAAAATATTTATAGAAATGATCAATTTTATTACCTGTAAACTCTGGTCTTGTATATCTATCAACAGGCTTAGTTGATATCATATGAGCAAATGAATTGACAATCATATCCAGCAAGCACAAGACTTCAGCAAGTAGTGTCAACACAGAGACATTCTCACGAATGTCATCCATAAGTTCTGTAATTATTTTTTCTATTACAATAGATATATATGAAATACTTGAAAATATGAGATCATGCAAGTCCAAGGAACTAAATAGATTGGATCTTTATCATGATATCATGTCATTGTAACTAATTTTTCAATTGTTAACATCTACAAAAGATAAAATTCAATCCAATTGAATAAAATCAGTTACATGCTAAGCTAGATCAATTTAATCATGTGAGGTTGCATTAAGTTGTGCCATGAAAGTTATTTTAAGTTAATGCTTACAAAAACGTTGTGATAACAAAAACATTGCATTACGTTTGTTGCTGAAATGCAATGCAACAACCAGAATTTTCCAACTGATGAAGTAATATTTCAGTAGTTTTCTTTCTTGTCACTTGCTAAAGTCAACACGAGCAGTTTAATACATGCAGGCACAAATAAACAAAGAGCAAACATGCGACGCTTTTGAACATTTGTACTGGCAAATGGCAGTGCGTCATGTACTACCTTCCAGACAAACCTCTGTTCTTGTATAGCATTCTGCGGCTGCAGATTTATTCCTAGCATTCAACTGAAATTTTCATTAAAATAAACAAAAATATTTCATGAACCTAAACAAGCTTCTGAACAAAAGTAACATCTTATAGTGTGGTATCGTATCAAACAAAATGCAACAGCATTTTATGTCATACTTTTAGCTAGAAGCTTGAATAATGTTTGCCAGTTTGGGAATAAAAAGCATTTTGGGGCCAACCAAAAACCATGAAGATAATTTCCACAATTAAAAGCCAAATACCTAATCAACAGGAAAACATACAAGAGTCTTTAACATATGATCCATATAATAAAAGAATCTCCATAAACTAGTAGGAGGCACATGGAACAGATGGATTCTCATGTAAAAGAATTTCGTCATTTTATTGTCGTGAAAAACTTGTGAATACCTCTTTCTTCATAGATATTCACAAATTCTGATAGGGCCTCCACCTATTTAATATTTATGAAGGGAGAGATACACACAAACTTTTCACATGACTTGTCACAAGAAAATCCATTCTTGATTAGAGTAATAATTTTCTTCTTGGGATAAAAGAGTTGGCCTGACCATGATCTCATCAAAACTAATGCACACACAGTAAAGCCTTTATATAAGTAATACAAATATATAGTCAACAAACACAGTTTGTGAATTACAGTTATTTATATTATTTATCAGTACATCAATATCGTAAGGTGAATGGAATTCTTTTGCTCATGAAATTCAAATGATTAAACTACTCACAGATGCTAGTTCCAAAGTCGAGCAATGAATATTGTTGCCATGTTTAACAACCTAATATAAGGTCAAAAGAACAGTAGGTTCATAGAAAACAGAACTTTTAAAAGGATACTTTAAAAATATAGCAACAATAATTCAATCCCTAACCTGAATGAACTTGCTTGGAAGTTTTCCTTGAATATTCTTCTGTGGTATTACAAAGTGGAATCCTTGTCTGTTTTTAAAGGTAAGCTTTAAATTGGGAAACTTAAAATCCTCTCGGTAATTGTTTGCAAGATTGTGGATGGCTGTGAAAGTAACACCAATTTTGTTGAGAAAACAGATATGATATGCACCATGACGAGAAAGATTATACTGTTGACAGTAAAGAAAATTCATGTAAGCAGATAATAAAACCTTCACTGGTTTTACAAAATGATCTTCGTGAAATATCCAAGAGGCCATCAATTCCAGCCTTAACAGCAAAGCATTGTTGAGTGCAGGCAACAAAAGGAACACGTGCATGAAGTACATCTTCATCAATAACCTCCCCTATCCTGTAACAAAAATAACTCATCAATGCATGATGTGATTGGTCCTCTTCTCTTAGTTAGAATTAAATAAAACATATAAGTTTTTGTTTAACCAATGAGAATATTACTTCACAAATATTTTTGCTGATGTATATGATCATATAAAGTATGAAGCTTATTTTATCAAATATCTTAGATTCAAAAATAATGGGTTGTAAATAGATATTTTAATCCTATGATAAGAATTGACCAATTGTGTAATGGGTGAGTATAATGAATTAGGACGAAGCAATTCTATCAGTAAAAATATATATAATTGTTGATTATTTGTGTTGCATAATCAGGAGAATTATGTTATAATTAAGTGCAGATTCCATTTTATATTTATTAGGACAGATTTGTTAGTGATTTGATTTTATTTGATTTGTACAGCTTTAAACACTCATTATTTC
>Ga0123342_1008532_pt1 | contig 12815 bp, 13 predicted proteins | sample Turbeawhitnodule_FD_89960 | JGI IMG/M metagenome (GOLD analysis project Ga0123342, IMG submission 89960) | Root nodule microbial communities of legume samples collected from Mexico - Turtle bean Mexico white nodule | ecosystem: Host-associated > Plants > Roots > Nodule | place: Mexico: Nepantla...
CAAGTCCCACATCGGTGGGTTCATTGTTTGGGAAGGAGGTTTGAGGGTTATAAATTAAACTCTCATCCTTCACTGTTAAATATCCCAATTTGTAATATCTTCTCCCATAATAATAAAAGTGAGTTGTTTTTGCTGTGCTCGGAGATTAGGCTAAATTGGCCGAACTCCGTTAACAATTTTCTGGTGTATTTTTTTCTCTCTATCTCTTTTATTATTCCGCTCTGTTTATTCAATATTATTTGTCGGGTAGCTCTGTTAGGGTTATGTTTTAGTGGGAAAATTATCCGTTTTTCCCAACAATTACTCCGAATCCCAAATGGTATAATTAGTCACGCATACTTCTAGCACCTTCCATTCTCCCAATTGGGTTACAATTCACTCTATGGTGTTTTCCTCTCAATTTGGCACCCTACAGTTGAGCCTATAGCCCTCTATTTATCCTAGTTTTCTAGGGTTAGGTTGTTTACAGTGTCGCGCTAATGGGCTAAATGATAAAACATAAAAAAGGCTCAATCTTTCTTTACATCTTTTTTCATTCTGGGACCTTCTATCTTTATCTTTTTAGCTCAAATCATTCATCTTAAATCCAAATCTCCAAACTTCTTTAGAAATCTGCAATTAACACCGAATTTGGGAATAAAATACTCTTATTCAAATAAAGATCATATAAAATATATAAAAAGGTGTAAATTCATATATTAGAGATTATTTTATATGTAAATTAGCAATAAATCCTCATAAGTGCCTATATTTTAATATGAAATATTAGTGAAATTAGACACTTATCAACGATATACATTTTATTGTGAAATGATAAACTTTTATGAGGCAGCACATAAATCCAATCCAGTAGAGCACAACGTATGTCTAAAAAATGCATCATAGAAATTATGTTCATAATTTATTTGTATTGAAATGATGAATGAAATTTTTTGGAAATGAAAGTTATAATAAATAAATTGTTATTTCGAATTATGAATGATAAGTATAAACAACCATAGAAAAGAACATTGGGTAAACAATTAGTTTAAAATGCAGTAGTTTGAAAAAGTCTTTAGGGGTTAGGTATACGTTTTACTTTGAAATAAGAAAATTTTATGAGGCAACACATAAATCCAATCTAGCAGAGCACAGTGTATGTCTAAAAAATGCACTATTGTGAATATTTTAAATATTTCATATTTAAATGATATAATTATAATTTAAAATAATAAATAAAAAATATTTATTAAATTAATTATATTTTTCTAAAATGTAATATATTAAATTATAATATTAGTTTTACAATAATTTATAAGTTAAAGTTAAATGAATTAAGAATCATATAAATGTAAAATATATACAATTATTATATTAAAAATACAATATAAAAGAAATTAAAGACTAATGATTTGATTGTGGAAAGGTGTAAGATTTATAAATAATAAGTAATAAGTAATAATTAATAGTTTTTATGAGAATAAAAGAATGATTTTTTTTTTAATTTCTTGATATTGAAATGATGAATGAAATTTTTTGGAAATGACAGTTATACTAAATAAATTGCTATTTTCGATTATGAATGATAAGTATAGAAAATCATAGAAAAGAACATTTGGTAAACAATGAGTTTAAAATGCAAGAGTTTGAAAAAGTCTTTAGGATTAGGTATACGTCTTACTTTCAAAACTCTTAATATCAATTTTTTGAAAGACCTGCAATGTTATCAAAATAATGAAATAATTATATAAGATCTATAAAATACAAAAATAATAAAAAACATGAACTAAATATACCTTTTATTTAAACATTTTTGGTAACCAAATGAGCTCTGATATGTTATTTTCATATATGTATGTTTAATTTATTTGATACCTGCAGAAGATAAAGCATTGAGAATCTTTTAGATACAATGTCCATGATAGACTAATGAAGAAAGTAATTTTAGAAATGATATATTCATGTAGTTGCCTTATACATGTTAACTACATAGAAAGTGGTAAACCCATTATTCCAAAAATAGAAAGCTAAAACTTAAATTATATTATCGTACCATGCATAATTTTGGAAAACTCTATATGCTATTTTCATATTATTAAATAAAGACTTTTAACATAGTAATTGTCACATAATGCAACATGTCTTGAATTATAGGAAATACTGTTACAGAATAATGCAACCACTTCACTACTTTTGACCAATGCTCAATCCATACAACAATTTATCATCAATTTCATGGAAAATGTAAAATAATTTCCAAAACAAAAGAAGTTAGATGTATTGTTAAATTTAAAGTTTAATAACAAAAGAAATACTCAGTAAAAGAACAAAACATACTAAAGAAAATACAAAATGGACTACATAGCTACTTTTCTTTAGGTACTATAATATGGGTGTTGATCAATATTGTATTTAATGTCAACACATCTAAATTTGCACAACATGTTAAGTGCATTATTGCAAAAAGTAAAAAATAAAAGAGAAATTTCAATATAACCATGGACAATTAATAAAATAATGGAACTATTTAAAATTATGAGGAATGATTGAGTACATGTCATAGCTTTTGTCTCAGTAGTTTAAAGAAATATATAGTTGAAGTTAATACTTACAAAATCTTCCCATGCAATGAAATAGACATAACTTAAAACAAACATATTGGAAGTCTGCTCACTTTATTTAGGAAGCATTATGTAACAATACATGTGGAAAATATTATAATATAGAACCTGTATAAAGAATAATAGCTTCTTATTTTCTGTACTGAATATCCTCTTCTTTGTTACTAACTACAATGAAATACTTGTATTAAAACCATCCAAAACAAAAAGATTTTCAAACTAAAATTATAGACAATTTAAATTATGAAATTTATTAAGAAGTTATAAATGAATACCTTTCTTGGTAATCCATTATAGTCATGTTGATAGGTTTATTATGAAAAATATGAAGAAACTTGTTATTACAAAAAAGAAGACGTACAAAAATTCTTGGTTTCATGTTAATATATTAGAACAAAGTTATGAAAATATAAATAGTTTTGGATTAAAGAATTTTGATACCTGATATGTATGGCTGTAACAATATGTTCAAAAAATTTCAAATATTTCTCCAGAAACCACATTAGTAGTTGAATTACTAGTATTTCCAATATCATCTAAAATCAATATTTTCAACCCTTTCTTGGATTTTACTCTAGAAACAACAACATATAACTGTTCATGTGTAAACACTGGACGTGGTAAATATATACCAACTTTATTAAGCGTTTGACCTTGACTCTTATTTATTGTCATAGCAAAGCACAAAGATATTGGGAATTGTCTTCTCTAAAACTTAAAAAGGCAACCCTGATTCAGTAGGAGTCAAGTTCATTCTAGGAATAAATATGTAATCACCAAAATGTTTTCCAATAATAACTTTGGCACCAATAACATTCTTCCCCAAGTGAATTACTTGTAATCTTGTTCCATTGCAAAGTCCATTGGCTAGATCAATATTCCTTAGAAGCATTATTGGAACTCTAACTTTTAATTTAATACAATGATTAGGAATTCCAGAGCATTTAATTCATTCCAAAATTCAGTTTTAAACCACTCAGCTTGAGCATTTTCTTGTTCATCAGATTGGCAAGGGGTGTCTGAACTTAAATAACTAACTTATTTTCCAGGGATTAAGGATAAAATGAACTCATTCACTTGGCCCACAGATTCTGTAGTATGACACAATATTGCACCATCATCAAAAAAATTCATCAGAGCTAAGATTCTGCATGTAGCCTGGATAAACAAATTCAACCAAGTGCAATAAAGGTTGATCAACATTGAGAATTAAAATGTCTTGTGGTATTTCAATAGTTGTTTGTCCCAACTCATTTAACTCCATATCTCCATCTCCAATATGAAGTATCCAATCTGCAAACTCTTTTATTTTTGTTGCAGTTTGCTTTGATTTTTCACTGTTTAATCTCATATTTTTTTGTAAGTTTGAGGACTTTGCAGTGTTTCCATAATTCAGAGTAGTTTACTGTTGTCTTCACAATGTCATATCTTGATCCATTTTTTACAACAGGCAATATCTGCCTAAAATCACCTCCTAATACAATGACTTTACCACGAAAAGGTTTAAGAGTGTTTTCTTCACTTACAGCCCTCATGACATCCCTTAGAGTCTTATCCAGAGCTTCAAAGCAGAACCTATTGATCATTGGAGCTTCATTCCATATAATTAATTTAGTTTCAATCAACAATCTGGCATGAAAACTTCCTTGAGGTATGTTGTAGGTTGAGTGTTCATTTATTAACAAATGAATGCAAAAGGTAGAATGAGTTATTTTTCCTCCAGGTAGAGTAACAAAGAAGCTATAGTGCTAGAAGCTACATTCAACACAATCAACCCTTTTGATCTAATGGCAGTAGACAAAGTTTTCCACATAAAACTTTTTCCCGTGCCTCCATAACCGTATAACAAAAATTAACCACCAACTTGTGACAGTACTGCTGTCATTATATTCTCATACACATCCAGTTGCTCCGTAGTTAGAGATTGAAAAAGAGAAGCATGCATTTCAGACATTTGTATTTTTTCATAATTTGTATTTTGTCCTAATTTGTATTTGGTCATAATTTAATTCATCAATAATGAATCTATTCTCACATATAAAAGAATCTGAATGAATAGGTTGTGGTAGACTGTTAAAGTCTTTTAAAGATTTACCATTAGAAGTAATAAGTCTTCTACTTGTAGAAGACAATGGTTTTCTAATTGACCATCTTCAGTTGTAAGACCTAGCAAAAAAAAAAATATGACATTCGTTGAGGAAAACAATATGTTATAAACTTTGAGGAAACATAAATTTATACCTGGTAGGTTAAACTCTTTTCTTTTTTGGTATACAATGTCATCCGATAACAATTTCCAACTTTTATTCCATACTTCCTCAAGTCTATACATAGTATTCATGACTAACAGTGTAACAAACAATCTTCTCAACTGCCTGAAGCAAGGTTGCTAGCCACAATAATCACATTAGTAAATTCTTTATCCTCTGCCAATAGCCCCATTGCATAGCAAACCTCCTTATATGTTTTGTAAATTACACCATTAACAGTCCTGATGTTATCATAATCACAACAACCATTTTTAAAATTCAACATAACCTGAGATAATATAATTCCCCTGACCCAGGAGGAATATATGTAAGCCTTCCAATACTAACACCCCTCTTCCTTGGTTTCCATTCTCTTTGTTCTGCCATCCATACAAAATGGCTAGGATATTCAGAATAAGTCAATTTTTTCCCCTCTGGATAAATTTTGTTAGCCTCAATCCAGGCTAAAAACATTGTTCTTTTATGTTCATTTGTATGCAATATTTCTTCAATTTCTTCATTATCTTTAAATAGAATTGGTTGTTCGTAAAACATATGAAAAGTCAACCTTTGAATTGGAGGCCATCTATGATGAATATCAATGGCAAATATTCTCCACACAACTTTACACGGAGATATATGTCTACAATCATAATATTGTTTAATTTCATCTATAACTGGTGTCTCAGTAGAGTCTTTTTGGAGTATTAGTAATTTCCAAATTTGCTCTATCTAGACCTTTGTTGACATATTTAAACAAATACTTGATTGAATTGGATTTGTTGCAATATTATGTGTTAACATGAGCCTGGTACCTCAGTAGTAGCAATGGGCTATATGGCACAACATTTCTATTGTCAAACTTAATTCCATTTTTAAGAATGAATATTCCTTTATCTCGACATATGTAACATGGATATCCATCCTCATCAATAGTAGTCAACAATTTAAAGAGCGAATAGGGAAAAGGTAAAAAAAATTTGTTGGAGTCTCTCACGAACCACATGGCAGTCAATGTCAATGTGTTTGGACCTTTCATAAAAGTTATTATTAAGAGCAATATGTTTAGCATATTGTGAGTCACAATAGAGACATGTCATGTTGGAGATGATGGTGTCAAGATCTTTTAAAAGGAAAGGTAACCATTGTAGCTCACAAGACATAGAGGTTAAGACACGATATTTAGCTTTTGAGGATAACCTTGAGACTGTACTTTGTTTCTTGTTTTTCCATGAAACCAATGATTCTCCCAAAAAGATGCAAAATCTAGTTGTGGAGTGTCGTGTTATAGAACAAGATGCCCAGTCAGAATCACTACAGGCTTTAATATGTAAATCAGATTTTCTAGAGTAAGACAAATCTTGTGCAGGTGCAACTTTTATGTATTGTAATATATGTTCAACAACATGATGATGATGATGGATGGTTGGCCTTTGTATGAATTGATTGACGAATTGCACTGCAAAACATACATCACATCTAGTGTTTACCAGATACCAAAGACGCCCAATAACTCTTCTAAAACTTGAAGGATCATGCACATCAACTTCTTGATCGAACATGTTCTCAGCTTTTTTTCTGCATGGGAGTAGCTGCACGTTTAGCACCCAACATTTTTGTATCTTCAAGAGTTTCGAGAGCATACTTCTTTTGGAAGATGTGAATCCCTTTCTTTGTTCCAGCTATCTCTAGATCGAGGAAGTATTTTAGCTTTCTAAGGTCCTTGATTTTGAGGACAGAATTCAGGGATTTATTTACAGATATTATTTCATTTATATTATCCCCAACTAAAATTATATCGTCCACGTCCACATATAATAACAAGGCAACAAAAGAATTTTTAGTTTTCTTAATAAACAAAGAACTATCAACTAATGATTGGATAAAACCTATAGTTAAAATATATGAAGTAAGCTTCTCATACCACTGTTGACTAGCTTGGTTTTGCATTGATGACTTCAGGGGAAACCTCCATATAAACTTCTTCATAGAGGCTCCATGCAGGAAAGCATTGTCTACGTCAAGTTGTTCTAGATACCAATCTTTGATAACGACAACAACAAGGATCATGTGAATCGTAGTTGACTTTGCCACGGGCGAGTAGGTATTAGTGAAATCAATGTCTTCCCGTTGTATGTAACCTTTTGCCACAGGTATGCTTTATATCTCTCGATGTTGCCATCTGTTTTTCTCTTGATTTTGTATACACACTTGCACTAATGGGTGTTTTGCCTATTGGAAGATCAACTAAATTCCAAGTCTTGTTCAAGGGCTTTGACCTCATTGTCTATGGCTACTCTATATTCATTAGATTCAATTGCATCCTCATAAGTGTGTGGTTCAGTTTGTAAAGACAAAGAAATTGAGTTTCAAGGTATGCAGGAGTTTTGTGTGATCTTATATATCTTCTAGGATTTCCAGTTTCACTTGATTCTTTAGTTTCTTCTCCATTAGAATTAGTCCAATGATTTCTGTTTTGTGGAACTTCATATATGCTCGTTCTTGTTACTCTCTTAGCAGAAGGTTTGCCATAGAAAAGAACATTTTTGAAGATAAAAATTTCTCTTGTTTGTGTGTCAAAAATAGTGTATCCTTTTCACCCTGCCTTAAATCCCATAAAGATGCACTTTTTGGCTCTAGGATCAAGTTTGTTCCTGCCATTTTCTAAAATTGAAGCAAAACACAAACATCCAAAAATTATGAGACTATAAAAGTTAGGCACAGTGGAATAAATTTTTTCATACGGGCTTTTATTCAAAATGACTAGTGAAGGAATTTTGTTAATGAAATAGACAGAATGCACCACAACATATGACAAGGAAACTTTAGGGTGTTTGAATTGAAACATTAGACATCTAGTCACATTCAAGATGTGTTGATGTTTTCGTTCAACCACAGAGTTTTGTTGAGGTGTTTCAAAGCATGTTGTTTGGTGAATAATTCCATATTTTTCATAAAACTTTTTCCAATAAAACTCTTGTTGGTTATCATTTCTTATGGTTTTGATATTTTTATCAAACTAATTTTTAACTAGAACAACAAAACTACATAAAAGATTTTTGGTTTCATTTTTACTTCTCATCAGATATATCCAAGTGAATCTAGTATGATCATCAACAACAGTAAGAAAGTATAGATGCCCATGTATAGATGGAACACCAAAGGGCCCCCAAATATCAATATGCTCAAGATTAAAAAGGTTATCAGAAGTGCTTTTGCATATAAGAAACGGTAATCTATTTTGTTTAGCAAAATGACAAGGAGCACATATGTTTATCAAAATGTATATTGGGATAAGTTTTATTCATGCATTCTAACACCTTACTCGAGGGATGGCCTAGCCTGCAATGCCATACATCAAGGCTCTTGTCGCATTGAAAATAGTCTTCTATTTGAGTGAAGAGAACTGCACTTCTTTCTGTTGAGAAGTCAAGATTGTAGAGTTCTTCAAGAAGCTTAGCTTGTCCAATCGTCTTGGATGTAAATGCTTCTTGAATCTGACACTCATCACGAGAAAAAAAATTATAGTTTAGAGGAGTGGTAAGTTTTTTTATTGATAGAATATTTAAAGAAAACTTAGGAATGTACAAAACTCTATGTAAGATTAATCTTTAAGTTAAGATCACAATCCCTGCATGTTTGATGACTTAGTCAGAAGTAATAAATTGTCCCTAAGGATAGATATTGAACCCACAAGGAACAATTCTTTTAAAATCTCAATGTATAATATTCACTTAATATCAAAAGATGTGCAAAAGTTTGATTGAAAAGACATTTGCATTATAAAGTTACGTGAGAAATAAAATTAAAACATCGTAAATGATTAAAATAATTCAATTGAGAAAATTGATAACGGGGTTAATCTTTCTCACTCTTTTGTATTTTGGATGAACAAAAACATACAATATTCTAACGTAATTGACATTGATGCACATATAAAGTCATTTATATTGATTTTTCACATATAAAATTATTAAGATTGTCTCCTAAATATTGATTCCTCACATATTTAGAAAAACATTCTTATCATTAACAACAAATGTTATAAAGCAATTAACATTTCAAATTTATTCCTAGCATTCAAATATGTCAAGCATTATCATTCAAGTCAGGTCCTCAAAAATACTTTACAGTCAAATCGAAGAATCATAATCATGAATAAAAATTCAAGCTTTGAGAATAAAATGATAATACCAATATCAATCAAGAAAAAAATATTATAAATAAATATCACTTCAATACATAAGAGTTTGAACTGATTACTCTCAATCCCAAAGAGAAGAACTAGCCCCTCATGGTAGCCATTACAAGCATTGAAAGCAAGAAAAGAAGATTCAGAGCATTTATCCTTGATGACTGCCTCCTTTAGGGTTTTCTATCTCTGATTTTCGTCCCAGTATCCCTTTTCCTCTGCCTCACACCCTTATTTAACCTAATTGGATGTAGGTTAAGTGACATATCACTCAAGCAAAATATTACTTGCTCAAGCGAGTTTAGAGAACATAGAAATCAAGTTCACTAGAACAAACTCGCTCAAGTAAGCCTAAGTGAGTCTTGGGCGAGTATTGCGCGAGTCAAGGCGAGTCTTTGGCGAGTTTGGCCTAGAGAGCAAGTTTGCCTCTAGAGCGATCTCGCTTGGGTGAGTCTTAGTGAATCCTGTGCGAGTTGAGTCCATAGAGCAAGTTTGCTTCTAGAGTGATCTCGTTTGGGCGAGTTTGGTTCAGAGGGCAAGTTTTCCTTTGGAGTGATCTCGCTTGGGCAAGTCTGAGCGAGTATTGGATGCTCAACTTTGTCTTTTCTCCTCATCACTAACTTTTCTATTCTTCCTCTGGCCCTTTCTCTCCATCTTCCCTTAGGTTCTGGAAATTAGCACAAAATTGGGAATAAATAGTTCTTATTCATATCATAATAAAAAATATGTTATTAGATTCAAAATTTCTCAAATTAAGGTTGAATTATAACTTTATTAACAATTAAATCCATAAGTGATAGCATTTTTGCATAAATCTTACTAAATTATGGCATTTATCAATGTCTAACAATGATCTGACCATTATTTGGAAGCCTCACCCTCATAGGTTTTATTTCATAATGACTTAGAAAAAGGAATGATCAATTGTCCCGATATCAAGAATCCAAGATTTTTTTATGAGTTTTACCTTTATCAAGTGGTTGATCCGTCATATCATTATTGGTTTTTCCTTTTTCATTATTCATTTGAAGGATATCAACTATTTTCTGTAATTGTTCAGTAGATAAAGCATTCACAATTTGATCATTTGAGGACTTATTTTGAGGTGAACTCCTTTCATTGATCTAATCTTCTAAGCTTTCAACAACATTTACATCATGGCTAATTCTCTGCTTTATCCAGGGAGGATGTCCATGCTTGGAGTAGCATTTATCCGCATTATGATTCATCTTGTTGCAGTATGAGCATTGCTTCCCAAAATTCTTTCCTCTGCCTCTTCCAGTTCCTTTCCATCCACCAACATTTTTGTTGTAGTTCTTTTGGTTGAATTGAGTTGTGTTTTGCTTGGATTGACTTGTGTTGTTTATCAAGATCTTTGACTCCATGGTTGTTGTCTCGTTGAAGTGCCTTTCTTGACTTTCTTGTTGTAAAGTGAGAGAGAAAACTTTTTTTATACCAGGCAAAGGCTCCATAAGAAGAATCTGGGTTTTCACATTATTGTAGGTTAACATTACTCTTTTTGATTTTGTGTACTCAAGAATGATTTTGGATCATTTGCATTCACATTTCACGCTACAAACACAAGCGGGTATAGGTCGTAAAGAATACAACTCCTCCCTCAAAATCTTGGAATCGTTATATAATAGTCTGAGATGCTTCTTTCTCCTTGCTTAATCGAATTCATTTCTTGAAGGAGATCTGAGATGTGGAAGTGATTGCTTTTGGAGAATCTTTCCCACAAGTCTTCCCATAAATCTTTTGCATTGTCGATGTAAATTGTATTTTGTACTATCTCCATTGTCAAGGTTCGTGTTATCCAAGAAAATCACGATCACGTTACAGCGCTCCCTCACTCCCATGCTTCATTACTCGACTCCAAGGGTGATAATTGCTACCAAATTGCAGTGTGACCAGTACGATTCCTAAGTTCTCTCTAGTGTGAAGATAGTAAGGGCTCGACGAATTCCGTGAAGGGTCCTCACTAGACATGGTGATAGAGTGAACAAAGAATATAAGAAATGCAAGAAGAGAAAGACAAGACATTGGTGCATAGGGGTGGCAATGCAAGCTGGCCCGCCCGCATAGGCCCGCCCTGCATAAAATTTGCGGGCTGGTTTTTCTAACCCGCCCCGCATAAGGGTTGGCCCACGGGCCAGCCCACATAAGAAATATTTATTAAAAAATAATTTTTTAAATACAAATTTTGAATTTTTTTTTATTTAGATGCATTAGGTAAATGGTCTCATAATATTATTTTCATGAAACATGCATAATAAGATGTTATTAAAAAAATTGGAATGCAAAATATGAGGCTACATGAAGAAAATATGGAGGTGTAGAAAAAAAATATACATTTTAAAGTTATGCGGGTTATACGGGCCAACACGTCCCGCCCCGCGTGGGTTGCGCATTATGCAGGGCGGGCCTAAGCGGGCCAGCGGGTTGAAATAAGCAACCCACCCCACTTTGCCACCCCTTCTGGTGCATAAAGGTTTAAAGAGGGCGACTATTTTCACTATATAACGACGACTTTTTAGTCGCCTTCTTAAATTCAGGTTTATAAGGGCGGCTATGGTAAATAGCCGCATTCTTATATGCTTTAGAATGATTTATAAAAGGGATGTGTAAAAATCTTTATGTTGCATATAAGAATGCGGTTATGGTAAATAGTCGTCGTTGTATATGGTTATTTTTTTAGTACATTCTGTTTAATGCTAATTGTCATCTAAATTGACATGCTCAATTATAACCTAGCCAGACAAATACATAAATTCAGATAATAAAATTATATATATTGATAAAAATGTATTACAAACACTAATAATATATCTTTACCTATATTCCTATCTATCTATCTAATTCATACACTATTCATTAGTTATCCTAGAGTTATAAAAATTTATAAAATATGTGGGCCAAGAATGTCTCACATATTCTATGGCGGTCGAAGACATTTGTTGCTCATCCGTGAAGAACTACATTACAAAATAAAGTTCACATAAATTAGTGTTAAGATACATATATGTTAAAGAATTATAAAAATAATTTACTATCATATGTTACCTGATCCCAATCACTTTTAAGGCATAGTCTTACAATGATAACCATCCATTGCATAACGCAATAGCCACACTCATAGCTTCCTAGTCGTCAATTACACTATAATTTAATAAAAAGTAAAAGTTAATATTGATAAACAATAAAAAGAGAAAGACAAAAATTACAAACATTTAGTGTCATCCACTTAAGATTTTGAAAATTTGAATTGGATCGATTTTTTAGGATGTTATATTCACACTGTGAACTCGTTAATACAAAAAACCGCATTAGTAGATGATTATTTAGTAACATACGGAGTTAAGTTTATAGTGTACTTACTTATGAATCATATTTTTCATATGTGTGGATGACTTCTTGTGTAGGGAACAAAATCACACAACAGTTTTATCAACTATGGATAAGACAAGTAACTGCCAATGACCCTTATATCATCCATGAAAAGAGTTAGTAAATATTTAAAAAATGAAATAGCAATAACTGGCGACTTATAATTAAACTTACTCATTAATGTAAGGGCATAAATAAATTTGTTTTTCCTAGTTTTCTAGGGTGTTAGTAATGTATGATTGGGTTTCACTTTTCTTTGTTCTAGTGGGATTAGTATATGAAGGATCTAAGAATCCATACACATCTTCATTCCCATCATTGATAGAAACTCCATGCAAAAACCTACAAGTTATTAGTTAAAGCATAATCAATAATAATTTAACATAA
>Ga0123342_1008533_pt1 | contig 12814 bp, 11 predicted proteins | sample Turbeawhitnodule_FD_89960 | JGI IMG/M metagenome (GOLD analysis project Ga0123342, IMG submission 89960) | Root nodule microbial communities of legume samples collected from Mexico - Turtle bean Mexico white nodule | ecosystem: Host-associated > Plants > Roots > Nodule | place: Mexico: Nepantla...
AAAATTACTTTAACAAACATAGATAAATAAATACAATAGATGTAAATAATTGTGGTTTAAAAAACACATGAATGTCTAATTGATAAATGAATAAAATAAATAAAGTTTACGGAGGTTTTGAAATCTATGGTATTTTACGGAGGTTTTGAAACCTATGATATTTTACGAAAGTTTTGAAACCCATGATATTTTACGGAGGTTCTAAAACTTATGGTATTTTACGGAGGTTTTGAAACCCGTGGTATTTTACGGAGGTTTTGAAACCTATGGTATTTTACGGAGGTTCTTAAACTCTTGGTATTTAACAGGGGTTCTGAAAGGCTTTTCCTGAGGTTTAAAAAAACCTCGGGGAACACGTTCCCCAGGGATGATTTAGCGAGGGAAATTGCAACCCTGGGTAAATGATTTAATGGAGGTTTTAACCCTAGGTAATGTAAAAATAAACCCCCGTTAAAACCATTTTTTCTTGTAGTGATATAATTCTTAGTTTTTTTGTTATGAGCTCATACTTCAAAAAAATATAACTTATTTTGTTTTAGCTTTTGATGTACGTATATTTGTGCAATTTTAGTTTTAGTTATAATTGTTAATATTTAATTCTCGTAATTTTAAATTAAGGCCTTATTTTAAAATGCATCTAATAATTAATTCATGGTGAAAGTGAGAAGTAATAAAGTTAATTTCTCCTAACAATATGTTCTTGCAATCTTTAGACAAGAACACACATGGCTTTGAAGCCCACATCTGACAGATAATACAATTATTTAGAATATATAAAGTAGTGATAAACATCAGTTGTTGTCGAGCTAGGTAACAGAGACTTGTGACCCAAGTTGGGGCAGTAAGGTGATGTAAGAAGCAATATTGGAGTAAGAAGAAGATATTGTCTTATTTTGTGTTTCTTCTCCTTAGATATAATAGATATAAGTGTGGCTGAATTGTGATTCCTTGCTAAAACTGTTGTTGCCGGCCATTGAGCTTGTGTCGTAGAGCAGTGTGTCTACGGTAGAAGAGAGAAGTCAGGAGGATCGTTAGAGATGGTGGAAAATGGGGTTAAAGGTTATTTCAAACAACAAGTAATTTTACAGAAATTTTGAAACTCATGGTATTTTGGGAGGTTCTTAAACCCATGGTATTTTACGGAGGTTTTGAAACTTGTACTGGACCAGAGCGCTCAAAGCCCATTGCTCAGAGGTCGGCCATCAGCATTTACCGTAGGCAGGTCAGCTCGACTCTTGGGTCAAGTTGGTGGGCCATAAGATTGGGCCCCAGATGTATGTATTGGTTTCTTTTTCGTATAACCCCTTGTGCATAAGGCCTAGGCAACGAGTGAGAGATAATTATGGACCTTAGGGTGTACTTAGTACGTAGGAGGTCTAGCTTAAGTAATTGTTTCCTTTTAAAACCTAAGCCCATGTGTGCTAGGGCACGTAGAGGTTAGGTTGCATGTGCTCAAAGTGTAGCATAGCACCATAGTGAGGGTGGTTGTGTCGCGAGCAAGCAACAAGGAGCTACACAAAGCCAATGAGGAGTTGTGTAGAGACCTACAACAGCTGGGAGAGGGCTCCACTGGAGAGCGAGGCCCAACTATCCAAGCAAGGGCTCGCCCCAGGCCATTCTCACAGGTGATTATGGACGTTGTCGTACCAGCTAGTTTCATAACGCCCAAGATTGTTTTTACAGGTACAGAAGACCCGGAGGCCCATCTCACAACATTTAAGCTCAGATGATGATCTCGGGAGGAACGAATGCTATTCATTGCAAGTTGTTCATGGGTACGTTCACTGGCACAACATTACAATGGTTTGTTGGCCTCCCAGACGGCCACATCACCTCTTTCAATCAGTTTTCTGGATTGTTCAGGGAAACAATTCATCGTTAACCAAGCTCAATCGCATGTCCCTTTCGACCTTTTCGGTGTGAAACAGAGACAGGAGAACCTTTGAAGGATTTCTTGAACAGGTTTGGGGAGTTCGTAGTAAAGCTCCAGACTCAGGACAAGGCTTTGATGGTCCATGCCTTTGGACAGGGAATCATGTCAGGGCCATTCAGTGACTCATTGATTAGAAATTGGGCAAAGACTTTCGGAAGATCCGACGATGAGCTGTTGCCCACATTGCTGCAGAAGAAGCTGTAACAGTAAAGCACAGGAGCACGCACACCAGGCAGGCCAAGCCCAGAGAAGGCAGTCGAGCTCAACCAATGAGAATACATGAAGCTATGACCGAGAAGAGCTCAGATACCCGACGAGCACTTTATGCGCCGAGAAAGAACCAGCCCAGGTCGAAGGCGAAGGACAACTTGCCTTTCGACCCAAGTTCAGAATGACTTACAAGGAATTGCTAGCTATGCCAGGTATGGCAGACAAGCTGAGGTTCCCCCCGAAATATGACAGGAATTTGGAGTCGCGCAAGGAATTTTGGTGTAAGTTCCACAAGGCCTTTGGGCACAATGTGGAACACTGTATAGCCCTAGGCTACTAGTTAGCAGGGTTGATAAAGAATAGGTTCCTGAAGGAAGGCAACCCGAAAGGGTCGAAGGAAGAGCATCCGCCAGTGGAACAGGGGCATGAGATACATGTCCACGGTGAGATCAATACTATCCAAGGAGGGTTTTCAAGAGGGCGATGCATCACCTCCAAGCGTAAGAAGTACGCAAGGGAAGTAATGATGGTAGAGGTGCAGAAGCCTGATCGATCAGCCGAGCCCAACCTCTGCTTCACGAAGGCTGATTTAAGGGACGTAGTCCCACATGAAGACGATCACGTGGTGATCTCGTTTGTCACTGTGGAAAGAAGAGTGCTTAGGGTTCTCATAGACCAGGGAAGCTCAGTCGACGTAATGTTTTTGGATAACATTCAGCAAGTTGCAGTTGTCACCTGACCAGTTGAGGCCATACGACGGTTGTTTGTTTGGTTTCGCTAAAGATCAGGTGGAAGTAAGAGGACATGTGGAGTTGAGGACGACCTTCTCAGATGGCACCTCATCTCGAACAACCAGTGTCAAGTATCTGGTTGTTAATGTTGTTTTGACTTACAATATGCTTTTGGGCAGACCTTCCTTAAACAGGTTAGGTGCGGTGGCCTCCACAAGGCACATGAAGATGAAGCTGCCCTCCCTCGAGGGAGGGGTAATCGTCATCAAGTCTGACCAAAAGGAGACGAGGAAATGCTATGAGAACAACCTGAAAAACAAAAGAGGAGTATGTGTGGTCGCCATCCAAGCATAGGGACTTGATGGGGCAACCTGTGTAGAAGTCGCCAGAGGTGGCCTGAACCTGCTGGTGAGGTTCAGGAGAAGGAGATTAAAAGGAAGAAGTTCAAGCTCAACACATCACTGTGCCAGGAGATGCAAGATCATATCGTCGAGGTGATACCAAAGCATTTGAACGCTTTTGCATGGACTGCCTTAGACATGCCCGACATAGACCCCGACTTCTTGTGCCATAGGCTCACCATGGACGAGAAGGTCAGGCCCGTGATATAGAGGAGAAGGAAGTTCAATGATGAGAGACACCTGGTCATCAAGGAAGAGACTCAGAAACTTCTGAGCGCTAGCCACATAAGGGAGATCCAGTACCCTAAGTGGTTAGCGAATGTTGTGTTGGTCAAGAAGGCCAATGGGAAGTGGAGAATGTGTGTTGATTTCATGGATCTGAACAAGGCCTGTCCTAAGGATTCATATTCTCTGCTTAGCACTGACGCCTTGGTGGATAGCGCTTCAGGTTGCTAACTTCTAAGTTTTCTAGACACATTCTCGGGATACAACCAGATTCGCATGCATCCCTGTGATGAGAGCAAAACCGCGTTCATGATAGAGCTCTTCAGTTACTGTTACAAGGTCATGCCCTTTGGGTTGAAGAACGCTGGCGCGACCTACCAGAGGTTGATGGATAGAATTCTTTCCCCCTTTGATTGGGCGAAATGTGCAGGCATACGTGGACGACATGGTCGTCACCTCGATGGAGAGACCACCATGTCGCTGACTTGGAAGAGCTATTTACCACAATAACTAAGTATAATATGAAGTTGAATCCAGAAAAATGTGTGTTCGGGGTAGAGGCAGGGAAGTTCTTAGGATTCTTGCTCACTAAACGGGGGATAGAAGCAAACCCCGATAAATGCGCATCAATCATAGGAATGAGGAGCCCTGCCATTGTTAAGGAAGTACAACAGTTGACTGGGCGAATGACCACCCTATCTTGGTTCTTATCAGCAGGAGGAGATAAGGGGTATACTTATTTCCAGTGTTTGAAGAAGAACAGCCGCTTCGTGTGGACTAGCAAGTGTGAAGAGGCATTTCTCAAGCTGAAGGAGTACTTGGCTAGCCCGCCTGTCCTTTGTAAGCCGCTGCCAGCTACTCCCCTTCGTCTCTACTTTGCAGTTATAGAACGAGCGATCTGCTCGGTCATCGTGCAAGAACAAGATCAGGTTCAGAAGCCCACATACTTCGTGAGCAAGGGGTTGTAGAGGCCCGAGGTACGCTATCAAGCCATCGAAAAGATAGCTCTGGCAGTTGTATTCGCAGCTCGACAACTTCCCAACTATTTCCAAAGCTTCACAGTGATTGTTATGACAGAACTTCCAATTCGTAAGGTCCTTCAGAAACCTAACGTAGCAGGTCGGATGGTACGCTGGGCAGTCGAGTTGTCTGAGTTTGACGTACAGTAAGAACCCAGAGGGCCTATTAAGAGCCAGGTTTATGCTGACGTTGTGGTGGAGCAGTCCTTAGAAGCCAGTCAGGTAGATGGTGGAGATTTCCAGTGGGTTCTCTCCGTGGATGGATTTTCTAACCAGCAAGGTAGCGAAGCAGGTATAATTCTGGAGGGACCAAATGGACTGTTGATCGAGCAGGCCCTTATATTCGCTTTCAAAGCTCACAACAACCAGGCTGAGTACGAAACGCTGGTAGTTGGGATGTTGTTGGCCAAGGAGTTGGGCGCTCGAAGTCTGCTGGTAAAAAGTGATTCGCTGCTGGTGACCGGGCAAGTCACGGGTGAGTACCAGGCCAAAGATCCGAAAATGGCTTCGTACTTAAGGTATGTCACACTCTTAAGGGAGGCTTTTCCCATGTTTGAATTAGTGCATGTCCCGAAGGAACAAAATGCTCGAGCAAACCTGCTGGAAAAACTCGAAGGCTTAGGCAAGGGAGGTCGGCAGAGGTCAGTTTTACAAGAGACTCTAAAGTCACCCAGGACCACCGCAGGTTGTGCGGGAGAGGTCCAACACGTTGAGACTTTCGAGGTCGGAATGGAAAGAAAAAGAGGGCATCGATCGTTGACACAAGAAATGGTGAAGGTGCCTAAGGCTTGTCGGGAGAGGAATCACTAGACATTTGTCAGGTCGACGTGGGCGAAACTTGGATAACACCATATCAACATTATCTTGCTGATGGCATGCTCCCGGCAGAGCTTATGGAGGCTAAGATGATCAAGAAGAACTCAGGCAGGTATACTCTGGTAGATGGAAAACTATTCAGACATGGCTACACTCATCCTATCCTCACCTGCGTAAGTGGGGACCAGTGTACACGTATCATGGCAGAGCTCCATAAAGGCATCTGTGGAAGTCACGTCGGGGGGCGAGCTCTCTCCTTGAAGGTCGTTCGAGTGGGTAATACTGGCCAACCATGAGGGAAGACTGCATGAGGTATGCACAACGAGACGAGCAGTGTCAGAAGCGCGCTAATTGGCATCATGCACCCCCAGGGGAGTTGCGATCCATACATAGCCCCTAGCCTTTCCACACTTGGGGAATAAACATCTTAGGTCCATTCCCACTAGCGATTCATCAAATGAAGTACCTAGTGGTGGCAGTTGAGTACTTCACCAAGTGGATAGAAGCCGAACCAGTTGCGTAGATAACTGCCCACAGGGTTCAACACTTTGTGTGGAAAAACATTGTTTGTTGTTTTGGGATCCCAAAACGTTTAGTTTCTGACAACGACACCCAATTCGCAAGCCAACAGTTGTGCAACTGTGCACGGAGCTCGACATCAAGCAAGTGTTTGCCTCGGTAGAGCATCCTCAAATGAACGAATAGGTCGAGTCCGCCAATAGAGTCTTGCTCAGAAGCTTGAAGAGGAGGTTAAAGAAAGCTAAGGGGACCTGGGCAGAAGAGGTGCCTCAAATTCTTTGGGCCTACCACACCACTCCACAATCCACCACGAAGGAAACGCTCTTTAGTTTGGTGTATGGGTCAGACGCCATTATCATTGTATGTGAACTTAGACTTACACGACGAGGTGCGAGAGCAGACGCGAGTCAAAGCTGAAGCTCTAAAGAGAAGGGTGGAACGAAAACAAAGGTTCAAATAGAGACCTCGACAGTTCCAAATTGTCGACCTGGTGATGCGAAAGGCTCACCCTTACTAGTTGGAGAATAAGTTGTCTCCTAAGTGGATCGACCCATTCCGCGTGGTAGAGGCACTCAGAAACGGAGCTTATAGGCTCGAGACTTTGGAGGGTGGAGCTATACCCTGAACGTGGAATGATGTCAAACTCAAGTTTTATTTCAGTTAATATATTTTGTCGATCTTTATGAACAATTTGAATAATTAAGGGGACACTCTTTTTTCCTTACGGGGGTTCTTAGAAGATGGTTTTCCAGAATACTCTGTTAACACACGATAGGGCGACTTGACCGATAAGTTATCCCAGTAAGTGCAATGTGTCTATGATTGACAATTAAACAAGGTCGTTTATTCCTCTAGTAAGATTCTGGGGCCTAGGTGACTTGACGACCATGCTATTCAGATGGGGAAACCTTTTCTCAGTAAGATTCTGAGTCTAGGCACCCTAAATGGACTTGAGATTATTTATTCGAGGGCATGTACGCTAACCTACCTCGATGTTGAGGAGTAGACTTGGTGTGTAAGCCAATACTTAAGTCAGATACTCCGAGTAATAAAAGTTATTTAAGAGCAGACTTGGTGTGCAAGCCAACACCCAAGTCAGATGCTCCAACCGGAAGGCATTAAGATTCTGAGTCCAGGTATCCTAAGATACACCATGAGGTAGTACGCTCTCTCCTCAGTAAGATTTTGAGTCCAAGAGGTACTTAATCGCGATTAATAGCAACTAAAAGCGTGCGACTAAAGGTATAGAAAGCAACCTACCTTGGCTTTGGTGAAACCATCCAAACTCGGACGCTCTGTAGAAAAGAACCAATATTAACCTTGTAGGGTAGCAATGTATCGCGAAGGTGTTAAGAGTAGACTTGATGATGTAAACCAACACATAAGTCAGATACTTCAGGCGATAAAGTTCTCGAAGAGTAGATCAGTGTGTAAGCCAACACACAAGTCGAATACTCCAAAGCTAATGGATTCATTTAAGAGCAGACCTGGTGTTTGAGCTAACACCCAAGTCAGATGCTCTAAACAAAGTAAAAAGGTTCAAGAGTTGACTTTGTGTATAAAGCTAACACATGGGTCAAAGGCTCTAAACAAGGGTAGTTGTTTAAGAGTAGACTTGGTGTGGGGATTGGCACTCAAGTCAGATACTCAGATCATCCCCAACGATGGGGAAAGGTGTGTGCGGAAAATAGATAGCCCTTTCAAGCATACAAGTTTTGTACGACAAGATCAAAAACGCCAAGTCCTTATTATGTGACCAATCAACATGTTAACAAGCGAGACACTCTGTAGACAAAGGGTATGACTCATACACAAGTTATTTCTATAGGAGCATTGTGATTTCCCTTTTTGGTCTGGCACATTACATTGTTAAAGTAGTTAGTTATGTTACCGTTGGATGATAAGGCTATGCTACTCAAGGCATGCAATATACTAGTCGAAGTGTGCCAAAAGTTAAACAAGTTGGATAAATGAGTTAAGGCACTAATACACACAAGAGTTTATAAAGTTAAGATCGTTCAAAGGGTTACACAAGGTAGCTGATTACAAAAGGATGCTACTCATCCACAAGACGCCCATCTACCATTGTTTTGCCCAAACCATGTTGGGAGAAATCCATCTCTGGGTAGATTCATGAGGCTTGTGTGACGGTGTCTTCAAAGCCCGCCATGTATGAGTTAGCAACATCGCCAGTGAGAGCTTCCCTCTCTTGCACATGCTCCTCACCCTTTCGGATCAACTCTTCATCCTTCTTGATTAGCTCCCCCTTCAGTCTCTCCACTTCAGCTTGGAGCTCCGCGTTCTTGTTGGATAATTTTAGGGCTTCCTTGGATTTCTCAGTCAGGAGAGCCCTAGCCTCTTCTTGTGTTCACTGGAGCTCTTCGTGGAGTCTGGTTGTTTCTTGCTTGAGACCCTCCACCTGCTACGAGAGCTTGGAAACCTTGTGAGATTCCTCTTTAGCGGAGCCTTTCCACCCCCGCAGCTTGAAAATGGCCAAGCAGTTGGCAGCCAAGGCCTGCCCCAGTTGCCTCACAACCTGCTCCACTAGCTAGTCCTCCTCCAGGTTCTCCAGTCTTTCCTTGGCCTTGGCGGATAGGAGGGTCTTCTCGAGGAAGAAAGGGGCATCCAAGCTAGGATCCCACATTCCTTCCTCTAGGGCGCTTGTAGCCTCATCCTCCTGCACCACCACCATGTCACGAGAGGGAGGTGGGCTTGGCAGAGTGGCTTGTGGAGAAGGAGCACACCCATCTGAGACAGAATGCTCAGAGGGCTCGGTGGCAACCCTGCGCCTCCTTTTGAAGCCCAGCCCGGAATAAGTCTCCTCATCGTCAGTAGGAGCAGGGACAACCTCAGCAACAACCTTAAGCTTCAGGTCCTCGGCAGGGCGAGCTTGGGCAGTTTCCTTCATCTTTTTGGCCTTGGATGCCAAGTCCTTCTTGTTGAGTCTACCCAGCATGTTGTTTGCAAAAAAAAAGGTAGATCAGCAAGAAAACACACAAGTTAACATCAGTAAGAGCAAGAGAACGAAGGATACCAATATATGCTTTAAGTCCCACTAGGGAGAACTCTTGGCTTATGAGGGTGGCTATGTCAAAAACCACCTTCAAGCATCTGGCACCTTGGAACCTCGATTTCTCAATCCAGTACAAGGGGAACCCATCTAGAAGAGTTGAGTCCCTCTTATTGTAGCGAATTTTCAGGAATTTTCCTTTGAAACCCTTGTAAGATTGCTGGAAGAGTGACAACTAGGCTCTCCCAGCCACGCCATTGAAGGACACCCACAGTTGGCGATCCAGGCGTTTGGCCTCAAAGAAATGCAAAAAGATCTCTACTGATGGTAGATGGTCGAAGTGGGTGCAAAGAATGGAAAAAACCCCGAACAAACACCTAGCTATTTGGATGTAGCTAGGTTGGGGCAACGTTGATTTTGGTAAGAAGCTCTTTTTCAAAATTGTACAAGGGTAAGTGAAGGAGAACTTTCTTAAAGACGGTGGTGTAAAAATAGAAAAATGGACCATCAGGGTCCGAGGACTCATCGCAACAGATTGGCTCGTCCTCCCTACATGGCACTAACTTAAGTCCTCTATCGTTCTCCCTACCAAAGATACACTTTTTGGGACGTTCGCTTTTCATATAAAGAACTATTTGCTCATGAGAGGTGTATATAGAGGTTTCTCCTAAAAGATTATCAGAAGCCCAGGGGTACAGGGTTCGATGATCCATCACTTAGAGTATCTAAAACAAGAAAAACAAACAAGCAAAACACAAGCACACATTTAGGTAGTTAAAGCAACACGCATTCCAGATTCAAGAAAGAGGACGAAGCTAAACAAAGATAGCAATATGAATTGAAAGAATACAAAACAATCCCAAAACAGATGATATGATCACGATGAAAGTGTTAAATAATACCAGTACGTAGTCATGAGTCAGAGGGGATACCTTGGTTCGAAGAGCAAGTCGAGGCAAGGAGGTTGCCCAGGTTGAGGAAGGAGGTGCAGAGAGTTTGAGTGAAGGCACGAAAGCTTTTTGAAAGGGAGATGGAACAGTGAGAAACGACTAAGTTTTTCGAACGTTATAAAAGCACAGTGTTGGGAAGAGCAAACGATAATGCTTTTTTTAACCATTGACAAAGGTCACGTGTGCACTCATGATGGAGTGTGGTGACTCAGAAATGCTTTGTGCGTCGCGCCACCCGCACCACTACCCACAAGACACGTATGTCGCCAAGGGCGAGCAAATAGCCTCTTCGCTGAAGCAAGCTCAACTCGAGCCTGAGGGGCTTGTGTAGAGCACTCAGAGCCCAACGCTCGGAGGTCGGACATCAGCATTTACCGTAGGCAGTTCAACTCGGCTCTTGGGTTAAGTTGGTGGGCCATAAGATTGGACCCCACATGTATGTATTGGTTTCTTTTTCGTATAACCCCTTGTGCATAAGGCCTAAGCAGCAAGCGAGGGGTAATTATGGACCTTTTAAAACCTAAGCCCATGTGTGTTAAGGCACGTAGAGGTTAGGTTGCATGTGCTTAAAGTGTAGCGTAGCACCATGGTGAGGGTGGCTATGTAAAAAAGATTGGACCTCTGATGCTGGTACATGAGTTGGTACCCTGGTGGTTATTCTGTTATGATTTTATGCACTCCATACGGGATAGATTCTGTTCGGTTGCAACACCAAGAGAGTGTGCCCTTGAATAGAATATTTTTCTGTTGAGTATGCTTTCAGTTGAGATGATGTGATAGAAAGTTGTTAAAGGAGGTAGGTTGCAACCGTGGGTAAATGACTTAATAAAAGTTTTAACAATGGATAATGTAAAAATAAACCCTTCGTTAAAACCATTTTTTTTAGTGATATATGCACAACTATTAATATATTTATATGTCATAATATACTAAGTAAACTTTTAAAAAATATAATATGAAGTATGTATTTAGTAGCGGTTTAATTTTTATTGGTTGAGTCAGAATTTTTTCAATAAAAAATAAATAATATACATTACTAGAAAATCGTTAAATAGAAACTAATTTTAGAGACAAAAAATAATTAGTTTCTATTGATTAAATTAGATATTATTTTAGATACTAAAAATAGTATTGGTATCTAAATGAGTTTTTATTATTGATAAATAGTTTCTAAATTGATATCTAATTAACTACTTAGGTTTTAGTTACCACTTATTTAGATTCTAAAGTTGAGTTTTAAAACTTTGGTAATTAGATACCAATTTAAAAATTATTTATCAATAATAAAAATTAATTTAGATAGTATCTAATTTAGTCAATATAACAACTCATTCTTTTTTATCTCTAAAATTAATTTTTATTTAATGATTTTCTTGTAGTAATATTAAAACTAACGTACTTGAAATACTCTAACCATTTTTCAATAAAGAAACATAAATAAACATAACCTATGTAACTCTACATTTTACAATAAAGAAACATAACCTATGTAGCTCTAAATTGACTCAACAAGAAACCATGAAGTTGTACTTCCTAATTAATGGAGTGATGAATCCAATACAAACCTAATAATTAACCAATGTAGTGACGAATCATTACAAACCTAATTATAATGTTTAGTGAGACTACACTATTTGGTTAATGTTATCATTCTTTAAATATATTAAGAGAGTTTTATCTTTCTTTTCACTAATCATTCTCTCAGACTGATTTCCGACGGTCAGCAGAAACCTATTTCGCCATCCTGAAAAGATAGTCTTTCCTTCATCTCTTTTAAAAACCTTCAAATTGGAATTATTGGATTTTCGAATTGAAATTTATTACCAAGTATTAAAATTGCATATTGATTTAAAACTGAAATTTGAATTTGAATTTAAATTAATTTGCATGTATTATAGAAACATACATAGAATGCATTTCTCATTTTATATATTAAAATGAAATAATAAAAATACTTAATTGATTATAAAATTTAAATTAATAATTTTATAATTGAAAAGAAAAAGTAAAGTTTCTATTAAATTAATACTTAAACAGTAATATTCATAAAAAATTAGGATGGTGAGTTGTATATATGTAACAATAATTGTACTCCATTTAGACACTTAAAGTATTTAGATAAATATTGTTTATGAAGATTGGTATTTGATGTCATATGCGGCCATCCCATGAAAAGGCATAAATGCATTGATCCGATAAATCCATGATAGATAAGGTTAAAATATATACCCCTGATGAGTTATTTATTTCTTGCTGAGAAAAAAAAAAATATATCCAACCGAGCTTAATATATTATATAGTTTCTTTATTGCTTTTGGTATATTAAACAGAATTAGTTTTCTCAAACTAATTAACTTAATTCTTTAAACTTAAAAGAATATGATTCAGCCGTTTTTCGAGACTTTTCTTGAGTCTGAATTATTATGTTTTGGTCTGAATAATACTTCACACCACTACCATCTTGTAAAAAAAAAAATATTTTAAAAAATAGTTATTAAATAATTTTTTTATTATTAAAGTGTGAAACAAACTTTATTTTATCATAAAAAAACACCACTTGATTATTAGTAGGTAAAAAAATAGTATTTTATCTTTTATTTATGGTTTTACTTTTATCTTGTATGTAGCTTTATTTTTTTTTTATCAGTAATAAATAATATACATAAAGAATTATTTAAGTAGTGATTCAACCCATATACAAAAGACTAAAACAATCATACAACATAACACCTTCTAGATAACTAACTACACACCTAATCTTACTAAAAACTGCAACCACAATCAAGTTAAAACGAGAAATGGTAAGTTAGAGGATTGATACACCAATAAGAATAAGAGAAACAAGCAGAGGAAATGTAGAGAGGATTGATGCACCAATGTTCCGTCCGGTTGACCTGGGACGTCTTCGTGCGCGGCCTCAACCGTCAGCTAGGGACTCCTTCCCACTGGTTACCTGCGGATTCCTGCAAAGAAGGACAAAAAGGGCGCCCTAGCGGCCGT
>Ga0123342_1008534_pt1 | contig 12811 bp, 8 predicted proteins | sample Turbeawhitnodule_FD_89960 | JGI IMG/M metagenome (GOLD analysis project Ga0123342, IMG submission 89960) | Root nodule microbial communities of legume samples collected from Mexico - Turtle bean Mexico white nodule | ecosystem: Host-associated > Plants > Roots > Nodule | place: Mexico: Nepantla...
GTCTTGGACTGTTGAAATCCTACAGATTTAATCACATGAGAAAATGTTGAAAACCATGTCCGAGATGCTTGTTTGAGACCATAAAGGGATTTGTTGAGTCGACATACAATGTTCTCCCCCTGTCGATGATGCCCGGGTGGCAAGTCCATGTAAATAATTTCATGCAATGTGCCATGTAAGAAAGCATTTTGCACATCTAGCTGGTGAGTAAACCAATTTTTGGCTGCTGCAATGGTGAGGAGACACCTCAAAGTTGTTAATTTTGCTGTTGGTGACAAGGCGCGCCTTATATCTGTCGACGCTAGCATCTGAGTTGTACTTTATTTTATAGACCCATTTACATCCGATGGGTTTCTGCCCAACGGGTAACGGTGTCAAGGTCCACGTTTGATTTAGCTGCAAGGCGAAAAACTCTTCGTCCATTGCTTTTTGCCAATTTGGATCAAGGATAGCTTGAGCATAAGTGTGAGGTTCTTTGGTGGTTGTGATGTTAGCAAGATATGCACTATGTGTAGAAGAAAATTGTGAATTAGAAAGAAAATGATGCATAGGATACTTGGTTCCATTCGGCCAGTCTTGGGCAGTGGTCGAATGATTGACTTGATGAGGATTTGATACATCAAAGCTTCCCATCTTCAACAGTTTGAAGAAGAGAGAGCAGGGTTTTCAAAGCAGAGTGTTGAAAGAGAACCACGAAGGGGAATGAAACAGTGAAGAGAGCGTGAATTTTGGAAGGGTTAACGTATAAGTGAAGCACAAGCGGCAACGTTTTCCAACCGTTGATGATGGCCACGTGTACGCTTGTGATGGAGTATGGTGAGACGTCACCTCAAAACACTGTGTGCGTCGCGTCACTCACAAGACACGTAGGTTTCCATGGACGAGCAGTTAGCCTCTTCAATGGAACAAGTTCCAGTTCGAGCCTGGGGGGCTTGTGTAAGACCAAAGCGTTGGGCTTAGTGATCGGCGATCGGACATCAGCACCTGTATCAAGCATATCAGCTCGGCACTCTGGTCGTGATAATGGGCCACGTAAGTGGGCCTCAGGTATGTGTGTGTTGAGGTTCATTCATATACTCAACGTGCATAAGGCCTAGTTAGCGAAAAGTGCGAGTAGTGTGTTTAGTACATTCGAGTCTAGCACAAGTAAAATGTTTTCTAAAAGCGCCTAAGCCCAAGAGCGCTAGGGTTTTGGGGATAAGTTGCATGCATGATACGTAAAGGCTTGTACGCCTACAGTGGAAAAATGGGCCCCTGATGTTGGTACATGAGTTGGTACCCTAGCGGCCATGCTGTTAAGACTATGCACTCCAAGGGGGAAAGATTATGGTGGTTGTCGTACTAAGATTGTGCGCATTGTAACAGACTTTCCTCCCCTCAAACCTACTTTCACTCGATATAAGGTTCTCGTGAGAGAATGGTTGTTACAAGAAGTAACCTAATAGTAGTCTATAAAAGGGATTTGAGATCCCAGGAGAAGGTACATTGTTTCTAAGACTGAAACTACTTGCTTAATTACTCATTGTTTCTATAAGCCTTGTGCTGACTTGATCGTCGGAATGCAATGAACAGGTAGGGCCTCCTCTGTTTCAAACGGAGCCGCATTCCAACACCTAAAGGAAAGAGTAAATTCCAGTAGAGACAGACGGAACCACAACTCGTTCCCAGAGTCAACCGGGGACCATGTCAATTGGCAAAAACAATCACCATATGTGTTGTTTCCCAATTTAGTAGCAAGAGTTTCAAATCATTTGAAACCAACACAAATGACTATGTTACTTAGAAGCTACGGAGTTTACCAAGTAATGATCAATATTAAATAACTATCTTGTTTTCGGGTTCTTATTGTTTTTGCATCACTGCTTCATTTTTAATGTAAATTAGCAGTAACTGAATAAGATTAAACACTGTTTGATATTATGAACAAAAGATTTTATGAGAAGTATGGATAAAAAAGTTTTTTTATGCTCTTTTACATTTCAATGTATAATAATTAGTATCATTGTTATGTTATTGTAAATGAGAAGAATCTTCATTTGCTTCAGAATGTGCACAAATTGATTTCAAAAGCAAACATACATTTTTGTGTATTTTCTATATAATAAGCAACTCCATTCAATATGTGATAAATGAGAGGAAGTTAAACAAGAGAAACAATTTATTAAGAGGGCGTGTCTGAATTCACTTTCAAACATTAAAAATTCATTGAAATTCTAAAAACTCATTTTTCTTATAATGTTGCACGAGAAAATATCCAAAGTTGTTCTAGAAAGAGGTGGGATCAGTCAAATCTAACGTCCTCAGGTGATACAAACCAAGCCCACAAGAAGATGACCAAGGATACAAATAATCATTCACATTATAAGAAGTCATCTCAACATGCAAGTGAAGACCTCACCAGAGGGAAAAATGCACAAAGACCAGAGCACCTATTGTTCTTCCTACTGGTCTTCTTATAATATACAAAATATGTTGTAAATAATTGGGCTCACTTTGGGGGTCCAAATAGCAAATATATGCTAGAATAAGGTACTTTTAGCATAATAGGGGGTGTGAGTAGCATTTTAGCTTGTTCCTAACCCATTTGAAGGCATTTTGACCTAGTTTCTAGAAGGACAAGCCTAGATGCGGGATTGACTTAGTCAAACCCTAAGGTTGTCCATTTTTTCCTTTTTCCCATCCTACCCCTTTAGCTTTTTCTCTAAGACTCCTTTACCTATAAATAGGAGGCCTACCTAGTGTATTTTACAAGTTGAATGAAATAGAGAAAAGTTACTCTGCACATTTTGTGTGAGATGCTAGTGAGGCTTGTTCCTCTTAATATTTAGTCTTATCTTGAGAATTTGAGAGCTCTCAAGTGGCGGCTTCCAATACTTATCTTGGAGTCATTTTCAGCATCCAAGTGGCGTGTTCATCATCTCAAATCGTTGCTCATAAGCTTCCTTAATCCTTCATCTTTTCCTTCCATTGTGATTCCATTCTATTCATAAAATGTTCTTATTTTGCTTCCTTATGTCTATTCGGGTTTTACATTTTGTTCTTGCTTTCCTTGTGTAATTTCGCACCATATCTTGTCATCATCATCACCTTATAATTGTCTTTTTCCTTTTGCCTTTGAGAAATGAACCTTCACATCTACTTAACCACTTGGTTAAGTTAATGTCCAGTTGGGATTTTCCTTAGGTTTTCACTATTAATTGTTTAACAATCTCAATCATAAATCTAAAGTGTCACCTAAATGAACAATCCTAAAATCAACTCACATCATCAGGGGAAAAAATGCTTAATTGTTTGCATATGCAAAATGTAGCTGAAATTGGGTGTGGCAGATGTCAGGATTTCTCGTCGGTGACAATGTGGAGGAGACAATGTCACCGACAGGGCTACTTTGTTAGATCATGGAACTCTAAATTGAAGAGAAGGTGGCAGTGGAACAAGGAAAGGAAGAAGGGGGGAATGTGAGGGTTCGAATGCCAAATTGGGAAGTAATGGAGTGGGGCGGGCGGTGGTGGTGATGGTGGCGACGACGAGGGTGGAGGAGGGAGAGGATGAGGTTCTGAGGCTTGAGGTCGCGATGCGCCACACCGTTGCGATGGCAGAACCCAAGCGCGGAGACCTATGTTTCAAGGGGAAAGAGAAGCGCTGAGGTATCCTCCACATCACATCTCTCAATTCACCTCTCTCTGCGACATAAACAACACTGACATCGTAAGGTGAGATTTAACGGAAATGACCAATTTGGATACTTTCAAAAAAATATAGGGACCAAATTAATTTTTTTTAAAACAACTATACTGAATTGAATATTGCCCCAAAATATAGGGACGAATAAGGTAATTATACCTTTTTATTACAAGTTTTCTTATAGAATGAAATCATCCAAATATAAATTGCTTCACATCAAAATCAATTTTAACCATGATTAATTTGTAAACTTTCATCCATAAATTCATATGTTGCAATCTAAACATAAGTAATCTGTATAATTTTCTAATTAAACAATTTAGTAATTTATTGAAATATTATAAGAAATTTACATTAGTGACATTTTTATAAAATTACTTTTATTAAAAAAAAATATTACTAAATACTTTTAACAATAATTTTAGAATATTATTAAAGATTTTTAGTAATATTTTCAATATATCACCTCTTTATTAAAAAAGTTATTAAATTTTTTAATAACATTTGTACAATATTATTTTTTTATTAAAAAATATTACTAAAATTTTGTTTTAACATTTTCCAAATGTTACTTCTTTATTAAAAAAAGTTACTAAAATATTTTGGTAATATTTTTGTAATGTTATTTAAAAAAAAAATATTACTAAAAAGATTTAGTAATATTTTTAAAATATTACTTTTTTATTAAAAAAAAGTTACTAAAAGTTTTTAATGATATTTTTATAATGTTATTTTCTATTAAAAATATACACACACAAAATTAATAACATTTTTAAAATATTATTTTTTATTAAAAAAGTTATTAAAGTTTTTTCAGTAATATTTTTATAATGTTACTTTTTTATTAAATAAATATTACAAAAAATAATTTAACATTTTTAAAATTTATTTTTATTAAATAAATGTTATTAAAAATATTTAGTGATATTTTTATAAATATTACTATTAATATTTAAAAAAACTTTAATAATATTGATTATAAGTAAATATGATAAAAGGTTACTAAATTATATTAGTAACATTTGTTTGATTTAGTAACTTTTTTTTATGTTATTAATTCTTAAATATGTACTAGTGCCCGTCAACTTACTTTCTAATAAGATAGGTTACTAATTTCAGTCGTATAATTTTAGCGAGTCAATCTGAAATGGGTCGGACTGGTTTGTTTTGTGGTTCCTAATTTATTGTTTTATTCTTTGAACTCATAAGGACATAAGCAGTTATGGTGACCTGTTTCCTTGTTTACCTTGACAATAGTTGCAATTTGCAGAATCTGATCATGTCTATATTACATTGTGTTAAAACTATTATGCAAAGTGATAGTTGAATAAGGCATCTAAGTGATTTATGTTGCAAGCTTGTGTTCTTACTGATCTGTTTAAAACCTGATTTCGATAGGTTATTTAGAAAAGAAAAATGGTGAAGATTTGTTGCATTGGTGCTGGATATGTGGGGGGTCATACAATGGCAGCCATTGCACTTATATGGCCATGCATTTTCTTACCAATACACAAAGAGCAAGTGTTGCTTTGACTAAGGCTAGGTATGGTGCTCGCAAATTCTGGTCTATCTTATTTTCTTCTCCAAGTTACAAATGGGCAATGTTTAATTCATAAGTGTTTTTTTTTATGCAGATGTTGCCTTTGGATTATAGGAATGCAGCTACTGTAGTCATAAGTGATTCCATATGGAGAAAGCTTGTTCTTGATGCTAGGAAAAGAGATTGTTTCTATAGTGCTGATGATGACAAGAGATTGTCTAGAGCTATTTACATGGCAACATTTGAGCTTGATCTGTTATAAGAATCTGATTCACAATTTAAGAAATTGAGCCTAGGTGATAAGTCAGAAATCCCTATCAAATTCTCCAAGTGTGTCCCTATAACTTAATAATTTTTGATGTATTCATATATTAAATATTTTCAATTCACAACAACTCAATTTATAGGAAGTCAAATAACTTGAGTTTGGAATGGCTTCTGAAAGCTTTTCTCTTCTTTATTTAATCTTACCCAATAGTTATCTAACTTTAACAAACATTGTAACCACTGAAGTTCACAAATAAGTGAAGCTAGTACTCTATATTCTGCTTCTGAAGAAGATTTGGACATTATAGACTGCTTTTTAGACTTCCATAAAATTAAAGAGTTTCTCAAAAACACACAATAACCAGTGATAGACCTTCTAGAATCAATGCAAGTTTTCCAATCTGAATTAGAAAAAGCTTTGATAACAATTTGATCATTACTGGAAAAAAATAGACCAAGACCAGGACATCCTTTCAAATATCATAGTACACGAAGAGCTGCTGTCATATGAGGTTCTAGTGGATTTGAAATAAACTCACTGAGTTTATGAACCACAAAACTAATATCAGACCTAGTGTGAGTAAGGTATAACAAACGCCTAATCAATATTCTTTACTCAACTGGATTCAAAAGTAATGAACATTCGCTCTCAAAGAGCGGACAAGATGGTTCCATGGGAGAAAAGGTGGGTTTGCAAGCCAATAAACCACTATCAGAAAGAAGATCTAAAAAATATTTTCGTTGATTGAGAACAATACCAGAAGGTGAACAACTTATCTCAAATCGCAGGAAATAACGAAGAGTACCAAGGTCTTTGATACCAAATGAGTTATGAAGATGAGTTTTAACACATTGGATTTCCTGAAGATTATTGCCAACCAACATAATGTCATCAATGTATTTCAACAGAGCGGTCAAAGAATGATTCTTTGTGTGAATAAATAAAGAATGATCAGTTGTACTTTGAACATAACCAAGTTGTATTATAGTCTAATTTAATTTTGAGTTCCATTGCCTACTCGTCTCCTTTAGTCCATATAAAGATTTTCTAAGTTTACAAACTTGCGTTGGATGAGTAAGAGTAAGGCCCGTTGGAGGAGTCATATAAATTTCTTCATCAAGATCGCCATGAAGAAAGGTATTATTCACATCTAGTTGATGAAGAATCCATCCCTTAGCACTTGCTAAAGAAAAAATAAACCGAATGGTAGTAATTTTAACAATCGGAGAGAAAGTATCAAAGTACTCAATACCTTTAGCTTGAGTATATCATTTGGAAACCAAACGAGTCTTGTACCTATCAATGGTGTCGTCTGGTTTATGCTTGGCTTTGAAAACCCATTTACACCCAATAGGACGCTTTCCAGGAGGCAAATTCATCAAATACCATGTTTCATTAGACTCAAGAGCATCAAGTTCATGTTGCATAGCTTCTTTCCAACGATCATGTTGTATCACCTCTTTAAATGATTTAGGTTCTTGAAGAGAAGAAATATTATGACAAAAAGAAGAATATGTAGGAGAACAATTATGGTAAGATATATACTTTTGAATAGGATATTGAGTACCTGAAGAATGATTGGTAACATCTTTTGAAGAGAAGAAAGTAGTGTGATAGTCCTTCAAGTATCCAGGTGGTTGTTTGAGCCGAGTAGAAACTCGAACAGATGAAGGTTGTGGATCAGAATGTTAGTGTTGCGAGACATTAATATCAATTAAATGTAATGGTGTAGAAGAATCCGTAGCAGGAAGACTAGATGGTAATACAGTTTCAGAAACTGGAGGAATAATATCAGTAACAGATGTAAACACAACAGTATCATTATAAAAAATAGAAGGAAGCAAATGCTTAAATGTATCATGTGTGTCCAAATTGGTATCTATGTTGTCCTTATAAAAAGGAAAATGATTTTCATAAAAAATAACATCGCGTGTCACAAAAATATTTTTCTGATTCATATCAAAAAGAGAAAAACCTTTTGCCCCATCTTTGTAACCGAGAAAAACACATTTTCTGGCTCTAGAACTAAGCTTTGTCCTTTGAACATTACTAGTACTAGCGAAAGTCAAACAACCAAAAGATTTTATATGAGATAAATCTGGTATATCATTATAAACCATTTGATATGGCGATTTATCATGTAAAGAGGAGTAGAAGTTTTATTAATTAAATAAACAGAGTGTTTGACAACATATGACCAAAACACAAAGAGGTAAGTGAGACTGAAAAATCAGTGCACGAGCAACATTCAAAATATGTTGATGTTTGCGTTCAACAATACTATTTTGTTGTGGAGTTTCCACACAAATAGTTTTATGAACAATCCCTTTTCTATTAAATAAATCAATCATAAGGAACTCAGGGCCATTATCACTTCTTAATACTTTCAAATGACAGTTAAATTGATTTTCAATCATATTGATCAAATTTTGTAAATGTGTGCATGTTTCAACTTTAGTTTTCATTAAACAAATTCATGTATGTCGAGTAAAATCATCTACAACAGTTAAAAAATACTTATACCCTTCAACAGAAACATGATTAAAAGGACCTCATATATCAACATGAAGCAAATCAAAAAAATTGAGTTGATTTAGTAGAACTAGAAGAAAAAGGTAGTCGCTTTTGTTTAGCAAAATGACATAAATCACAAGGATGAATAGAACCTACGGAAATATTTGAGTAATATGAAGACAAAATTTTGAACCTATCCTAAGACAAATGTCCCATTCGAAAATGCCAAAGTTTAGCATTATCAATATCTACACAAAATTCATTGATGTTGGCAGACTTATTTGGAAGACATGAACTCTCACGATCAAATCTACTCGTCTAAATGTTTGTTTGTGACACCTGATGGATACTAGAAGTCCTCAATTGATAACGATTGTGTGATCTATCAGCGGTACCAATCACTCTCCATGGTTGATTCTAAATAATGAAAGAAATAAAAGGTTGAAAAATGGTTAAACAATTATGATTTGTGGTCAATTTAGAAACAGAAATCAAATTGACGTGAAACGAAGGTACATATAAAACATCAGTCAAAGTGAGTAAGGGAGATATTTGAACTGTACCAGACTGATTAACATTTAATTGACTTCCATTAGGTAAAGAGACTAGTACAGGCGAAATACTATGAATGGAGAAGAAAATATTTTTATTGTAGCATATATGATTTGTAGCTCCTATGTCTAATACAAGTGACTAGAAAACTGACCTGATTTGGCTAAATTGATTTGAGACGTACTGACATGATTCGAAGCAGGAGTTTGATAAGATGATTGTTGGATCAAAGCCATTAAACTGTTATACTGTTCTTGAGAAATTCGAATGTTAGAATTGGGTCGACTAGTCTCAGAAGGAGTAGCATCTTCTTGAGCATGAACGGATACAGCCGTATAAGCATATTTTGTTAGTCCTTGCTTGACTTTGTAACCTGGTGGGAAACCATGTTTCTGATAACATGTATCCACTATATGATTATTTCTTGCATAATACGTACAAAAACGGGAATTATTTCCCCTTCCGCCTCGTTCATTAAAACCGCGACCTCTGCCTCCACCATATCTTCCACTGAAATTTTGTGGATCAACAACAACATTCATCAACACCTTGTCAGGATCATTGTTTTCAGGGAGAAGTGGTGTTCCAAATTCTCGTTCTTGCTAAACGATTAGATAGAACACCTGTGTGATAAATGGCATGGGATCCATTAACATGATTTGAGACCGAACTTGTTTGTATTGTTCGTTGAGACCCCGCAAGAATCGTATAATGCAACTTGTGGTTCGATAGGTTCTAGCACAAGTAACAGCACCACAGCTACAGGGCTTGTACAAAATGGCTCAAACATCTCTAATTCCTCCCAAGATGTTTTTAATCTTGTGAAATATTCTGACACTGTCATATCCCCTTGCTTTAAGGCATATATATCTCTTCTTGCAAGGTCACAATGCAAAAATTATCACCTTGAGAAAACCTATTGCACACATCATTCCAAATGTCAACAACGACATCCATCCACAAAACAAATTTAGCTATTGAAGTCGTCATTGCACTACAAAGCCAAGAAACCACCATTTGATTACATTGATTCCATGTTTCGTATAGAGGATTGCCAAGGGGTGGAGACGGAAGACTTCCGTCAATAAATCACAGCTTGCTCTTAGATCGTAGGGATGTTTGCATAGACAACGCCCATTCAAGATAATTGTTTTCGGTTAACAGAGAAGGTACAATGGTATGGATTGGAGGAATTAGTAAGATGATCTAGGGTTTGGCTTGCCATGGTGAAAGAGTAATGAGCAAGATAGAGAAACAAAAATAAAAGATGACTTAGATCTCCTAAAAGCTTTGATATCATATTAGTTTTATATTATCTCATTTAGAGAGAGAAGAGGAAAGGGAGAAAAAGAAGAAAATGATATATTTTATTAATCAAAAGTTGTTACTCACTTACAAAAAAAAAAAAAATAATAATTGATATTGATAAACCAATTACAACTGATAAAACAGTTACAACTGATAAGGTAGTTACAACTGAAAATCTAAAATATTATATGAGATCATCTAATAAATACATTACTATAAACAAATTAAATAAAGCATTACAAATTTTATCAATCAAAAATTATGATGAATATTGTTTAAAGGTACATTAGAAACCAACTCGAACTCAATATTTCAACCTTAGAAATGTAGCTCAAGCACTTAGCAAGCAACTTCATTTCTGAAGATAAATCGTGACAATTTCAGCAAAACGAACGTGAGAGAAAGGAAGAAAAAAGGTTACATGTAAGAATGATAGAAATTTCAGCAGCTAGAATACATAAATAGTTGTGCAGATCAAACAACCTTTTAAACCAGAAAATAACAATCTAAAATTATTTCACTGTATCATGATCAATCAGTATGAGAAGATGGTTCATATGTGATTTCTTATATCTCTGATTTCTTTTCTCTTCAAACAGTAGTAAGTAGCACAAGCTCATAGTTGCATATCACTAAAAAAATAATTAAATACAAATTAATTTTAAAGACAAAAAATAATTAATTTTTATATTATTTAAATTAAATATTATTGTAGAAAATAAAAAAAATATATTTGTATCTAAATATGTTTTTATTATTGATAAATAATTTCTAAATTGGTATTTTTATTTTTTTTATTTATGTTATAATAATTATTATTAAAGTTAAAAAAAAATTACACCAGAAAAAAAAAATTATCATGATTTTTATTATAGTTATACATAATATAACTATTATTAATATTATTATTATTAATATGAGTAGTAGTATTAATATTATGAATATTATTAATTATTGTTAGTATTACTAATATTATTAATATTTTTAGTTATTGTTAATATTATTAATATTATTAGTTATTGTTAATATTATTAATATTATTAATTATTGTTAATATTATTAATATTATTAATTATTGTTAATATATTAATATTATTAATTATTGTTAATATCATTAATACTAATATTAATATTGTTATTATTATTATTATTAATATTAATATTGTTATTATTATTATTATTAATATTAATATTGTTATTATTATTAATATTAATATTGTTATTATTAATATTAATAAAAATATTAATAATTTTAATTCTAATATGACTTAGACGGTTGACAATCAATATGAAATATTATTATTGATACTAATATTTATATTTTTTTATTTTTTATAATTTTAATATTATAATTTTCTTTAATTAAATAAAAATAATAATTAAACTCAAATTATTTTTCTAATTTAATTTTAACAATGTAATAAATCTTAAAATTATTTCAATTTCCTATGACCTTCTTTTATATTTTAATTTTTAATTATTTTATTTTAGTTTCTTCATTGTTTTTAATTTCCATAAAAAAAACTAAGCTCACAATGATGATATTAGTACAAACTTAATCAGCCCCATAATTATCCAAACTAGTGTAGTGTCATGTTCTGAATTTTAGTTTTAGCTTTAAACAATAAGCACCGCCTTCAATCCACATATTCACCAACAATGACAACAAAAGTGATTCTATTTCTAATACTTTTTAAAGACTCTTTAATAAAATCCATTGCTAGCCTGACCTTGATGCATTAAACTCATAATAGGATGTTAATAGAGGAAACAATGTGCATTGAAATTATCACTGCTAATTCAACCCAAACCATAACACTCAATAAGCATCCATATAAGGACCAATATCGAACAATAAAACAAGGGTTATCCATCCATTTTGGCTCCCAAAATTTGTATTTTGTTGATTATATATTTGCATAATATAATCTTTATTCATGGTTTTGATAATAATTGTGGGTTATGACTCACTTTTCCGTTTTCTTAGCATAATTGGGAGGTTTCTTACTACAATTAATTGTCATCAAAGGGAGGTTAATTACCATTAATTGTTTTTATTATTGTTGTCTCCTAGAATCACTATATATAGTGGCTTTCTTCAAGCAATGTAACACACAACAAACATCAACACACACTTGCTTCCTCTCTCTTTTCATATACTCTCTATTTCTTCTCTTGGGTGTAACTGTTTAACCCATATAGAGAGAATTTGTTTTGGGGCTATTTATCTATTAGCCTGAGAGGAATTCATTGTACTCCCAGTACCATTATAGTGGAAGTTTTGGTTCTCTCGTCGGTGCTTTTTTGCCTCTATTGAAAGGGGTTTTCCACCTAAAAATTTTTGGTATCATTCTCATTTTCCTTGTTACTTTAATTTCTCATAATCTTTTGTTGAAATTATTACGCTTCCACACACAATATCCCTACAAATTGGCATCAGAGCTTTTCGATAATTCAATCAGGATCTGTTGTTCAATAATGTCGAAATTGGATATTGAGAAATTTGATGGTAAAATCAGCTTTGCTATCTAGCGAGTCCAGATGCTAGTTGTTCTCACCCATAATGGTTTAAAGAAAGTTTTGACAGGTAAAATGATGAGACCAACCACTATGACGGAGGAGGAGTGGGATGAGATGGATGAAAAGGCATTGTTTGCAATTCAGTTATGTTTGTCCCGTGAGGTGTTGCGTGAGGTCATCAACGAGAAAATTACAGCAGACATATGGAGTAAATTGAAGTCTCTATACATGACCAAAAGTCTTGCAAACAAACTCCGGTTAAAGAAGCGACTCTTTACACTCTGAATGTCGGAAGGTACTCTCATCCAATCTCACCTTGATGAATTTAATTCCATCATAATTGATTTGGAAAATTTGGATGTTAAAATTGATGATGAGGATAAAGCCATTCTACTTATTGTTTCTCTACCACCCTCGCATCGACA
>Ga0123342_1008536_pt1 | contig 12811 bp, 14 predicted proteins | sample Turbeawhitnodule_FD_89960 | JGI IMG/M metagenome (GOLD analysis project Ga0123342, IMG submission 89960) | Root nodule microbial communities of legume samples collected from Mexico - Turtle bean Mexico white nodule | ecosystem: Host-associated > Plants > Roots > Nodule | place: Mexico: Nepantla...
ACAACATTGAACTACCCCAGAACAAGGCTGAAACCAGCACAACAGCATCAAGCAAAGCAGAGGCTTCATCATCCTTCAAAGGATTTGGATTCTTCAAAACATTGAACTCCACTTGTTTCAACAATGTCCATGTCGCTTCTTAACATGTCGAACTAAATTAAATTAGGTAAAATAAATCAATACCAATTTTAATAATGATTTATTTAATCTAAGAATACATGTTATACTAATATTTGTACTTGTTTCATGTTGTTCAACATTAACCAACTCAGAGACATTGATCCTTTTAGAATTTAATTTTAATGGTCTCATTACATACATTTTTCTTACTGTATTTTTCATCTTCACTTGAGTATTTAAACTTTTCCAATTATGTGGGTTTATACTCTTCATCCTTTTCTTTTCCCTTTCGGTTCTTGGTATTTTGAGTTGAGACTTTCAAACAATAAGCTATATATGATAATCATAAAGCCTCTAATTTTGCTTTGTTTTTTTCCATTCTATGTAGCCTTTGTTCTTCATATTTAGACATGTCCCCCGTGAACAAAAAAGTTAGTATGTTTTTCCACTTGAAGAAGGATTTGTTGAAGTGAATTTTAGCTTACAAATAAGTCAAACTTTTCCACGCCAAATAAAACTAAACTAAAATGAAATAAAATATGACTCAAAATTTTCAAAACATGCAGTCAATATCCACATACAAATCATTAGATTATTAAGTAGGCATCGATAGCAAATGAATAAGCCAACTTTAGTCACTAAAAACCAACAACTGAAATTTTTTGATGAAAGTTTGTCATTCCCATCAGATTCCAAATAAAATCTTTTGAGAAACGCTTTAGAAAGTTGAGAAGAGTAAATAAATGAACAATCCCCAATTCGCTAAGGAAGCAAGAAGTCATGTGAGAGCAACAATAAACAAAGATAAGAAAAAAACTTACCAAATAGAGAACTTGTTATCTCAGTTGTTAGTAAAATTAACATAAAATTGTCAATGACATAGTAAATTCATTGTTTATTACAAAAGTGTCACTATTACAAAATCAATGGCTTGGAAGATTTACCAAAGACACTTCTATCAAAGATGTTAAAGGAGTTACAAACTGAATTAGGCAGTACAAGGAAAGGAATTAATGAAATAAAATGCAAGCTTAATCAAAAGAAGGTCCTTCTAGACAAGAAGCACCAAATATTGGAGAACTTAACAGAATATGGGAATATAACAATAAGATTAAGACACTAAATGAACATTCTATAAGAATCATTTACTATTTTATTTTTCAAGTCATACATTATATTATATTATTAATGACAATATGTAATTCAATTTATTTGTATGATTTTTTTTCGAAGGAAAGTGATAAGATTCAAGTGATAAGGCTTAATCCAACTTAACAAGAAGTAGATTGGAGTGGTACGAAATTTGATAAAATGAAATGACTTAGAATTCTTCTTGTTTAAATTACATATTTTTGTAGTTGAGCCAAAACATTTGCTAAATCACTTAAGGTACTATTATAAAAACAACTTTTTTACTTTTTATGTTCCATTTTTTATAATAACTTCATAGTAAAATTGGAAAATTAATATAGCTTAGTATTGAATTTTTTCATTTTTGCAGAATTTTTCATGTCTAACATCAATTTCTCATACAACTAATCTATCATTGAAATTCCAAATTTGTCTGAAGTTCAAAATCTAAGAGAACAAATACTTTATCATTCTAGAAATATATTATAGTTCATGAATCTGTTGGGTTTCTCAAAGGTTTGCTTATTTAAGTGCTTCAAAAAATTCAAAAACACAACATAGTAATTAAAAGCTGAAATTGAAAAAAAAAATAGGAAATAGGAAATCTTTGTTTGCATCTAAAACCCATTTGAAAATAAAAGGTATATATTCCCCAATTATAAGATCGTTGATGCAAGCTTCCCAAACTAACCATAATCAGCGACCTTTTTTATCGTCGCGCAAAATGCTAATGAACGAGTTCTTGGTAAACATAATCAAAGGAAGCTCACCCCTTACACCCTAAATGGATTGAAATCCCAAATTTCATAATAAAAACTCTAACTCGTGAGAAAATCATAAGAAGGAATATGACTTACAACTTCTTTTTCAATATTTTGATTCTGATAGTGACACGATGACACGAAGGTAAACAAAGTGTTGGGTGAAGTTTAACGGATTGTTGGGCACAGTGAGGTACGAGCCGGGTGAGCTTTAATGTTTTTATAAACAATTACCAGTGATATAATAATAATGAAAACTAATATTATATGATAATTATTAATTTATAAACATTCAAGAATTTTTTATTAATTATATTATTATTGAAAGAAAAATAAATTTATCATATGATATTTTATCTTAATGAAAAATCATTTGTGACATATATTTTGTCATTTTTAATAAAAACTTTATGACAGATTAAAAATAAAAACAACTAATACACAAATTGCAAATTAAAAAATATTTATAATGACAAATTAAAAAGTAGTCGCACACTTAAAAAAAACATGCTTATTAGGATTGGCCAAAAAATGACACTAGCTATAAATAACGGACGCAAAAGTGTAATTATCTTGGGCTTAATGCTTTATTGAAATTTGGAAGCTAATATGTTTGACGTAAAAATAGTTGCGAGTAAGTGGGATACAACACAAGTGGTGTGTTTTTTCGCGTAGGCCTAACCTACATGTTATCCACACAAAATTATGTTTTATATTTTTTATTTAAACAAGTGTGGGCTTAGCCTACATGTTGGTCACCCAAAATTTGTAAACAAGTGTGGACTTAATCTACATGTTACCCACATAAAATTATATTTTATATTGGACAATTGTTTCATGCACCCAATCAATTTTGACTCGCACCCAACGAAAATTTTAAAACCCCATTAGCCCTTCTCACACATTTGCTTACGGATTTCAATATCATAAGTCGTTTTTATTCATTATGGATTTCGAAATCTGGAAGGTCATTTTCATATTTCATCTAAGCTTCTGGATGGTCATATCCGAAAGTGAATAATGAGTTCCGGATTTTTATATTCGAAATGGTGTGTTGTAAATGGTGTTAAGGATTGAAATCCGGAACACATTTATGTTTGTTTATGGATCTTAACATCCGGAAGGTTATTTATGCTGTCCAAATAAGCTTCCGGATAGTGAAATCCAAAAATGACATATTAGTTCCAGATTTATATATCCGAAACTTTGTAATTTGACTTACAGATATGAATATCCGAAAGACAAAAATTTAAAATCATTAAGAACAAAATAGACATTTCACGTGAGTGTGTTGAATACAAATCATAAATATAATAAAATCAACTTTTATATTGTTTATTTAAGTGGATATGTGAACAATGAAATAAAAAAAATTAATTTTTTTTTTCTTGTCCACACTACACATAAGAAATGAAATACTGAATTTCGGCAACAGTGACCGTACTAGACTCACTTGACTTGGCTTTGTGTGATGACATTACTTGACTTGTTTTGCATTTTAAATATTCAGATAACAAAAAGAAATCTTATAATTGTCATTAAATAAAAGTGTAATATTGTTGAATAAAACTTCACTTCTTTAACTTGAATACAAGTTTATTATTGTTTGCTTTCACACTGTTCCAATGTTCCCATGGCAAGCATTAACGGATTAACCACACTAATTGGGGGTTGTAGTCCTCTGTTGTATCATTTACATGGGCAGAACGATAAAGTAAAAGAAAAAATCCTATTTACTGATTTAAAATTTCCTATTGATGATGGGAATGATTTTACTATTTTTATAATTATTTAATTTAATTTTGATTTATGATAGTATGGTGCAGTGGAATGTTACCAACCATTAATTATTGGGCACCATCTTACTAAAATTCTTGTCAACGAAATTACAAAACCAACATGCACCCAATACTTTGATGACATGAACTAATGGGAAGTAATATATTCTAGTAATATTATTGGTAAAAAAAAAACTATGGAGAAGAACGCCCATACTAAATTTCTAAATTCTCTGGAGAATATGTGTGTATTCTAATATTTGTAAGAAAAGTGAATATGTGAAACAAAGCATTTTAATATTTTATTTATTTTTGTTAGTAAAGTTAGCTTGAGATAAGTTTCAACTTAACGTGACTTAGAACTACACTACACATAATAAATATAATTTATTTGTATAAACTAAGCCAACACACTTATGTATTTATAATGCAAATTTTAACATAGGTAAGACTCACACTTTATTTTTTTTTAATGCATTAAACATATCAATGTCTGAATTTGTCTCTCAATGTAGATACTAAAGAATAATAATAATAATTATTATTATTTTTACTTTTATAATTTTTAGTATGGCTTAAGCGTCTCCATAAGCAAGGAAATATTTAATATTTATTTTTATGTTTATTTTGTGTAGGTTTTATGAACATTAATAACTTTTTTTTTATGGCTCACTTTGACAGTTAAAATGTATTTTTCTTATAATGATAATTAATATATAAATAATGAGATTTTTTTATATATATCATTATTAATTATATTATCATATTAAAAAAATAATGTTTACTTAAGAGAAGAAAGATCATAAATTCAAATTGACTATGTTCTCGCTGGTTGACTTCGTTGTCGGTTAACTCTAACAACAACCACAAGCCCCACCTGTCTCCGGTTTCTCTCGCACTTCCATGCGTTGAAGAACATTGTACCTGTAGAGACAAAAGGGCGCCCTGACGGCCGTTTGCACTCCGACGCTCAAGTCAGTATTGGGCAAAGAAACAGTAAGTAAAATTGTTTCAAGCTTAGAAACCGTGTACCTTTTCAGGGTTCTTACCACCCTTTATATAGGTTGTAGGTAGGGTTTACTTCTGTTATGTTACCCGTATCTAGGATTCCTGGGAGAATGTCCTTGTGCCGCTATTACACAATCTTAGCGTAATCTGGCACGTAAGACTTCTCTTTACTAGAGTGCAACGACTAACAATATGGCCGCCAAGGTACCAACTAAAGCACCAATGCTACGAGGCCATCTGTTATGTGGGTGCCCTAAGTATTCACGTATCATGCATGCAATCTCCACTGGAAACCCTAACCCTAACGGGCTTTAGTGCCTCCAAGGGCTATTTACTCGTGTTGTGCCCAAATGCGCTATACACACCACCTGCATGGATCCCTCGTGTCTTAGGACTTCCTCTTATATCTAGGTGTTTTAACTGGTAACTGATATGATTCCTGTGGCCCACCTTATGTAGCCCAATATAGTTGTTTAGACCACTGACGTCCGATCTCTCCCTCTGTTGCCGAGGTCCGAAGACTAGCCAGTACGCAAGGCCCCCAGGCTCGAGCTGCAACTTGTTTCAGCGAAGAGGCTAAGTGATCGCTCACGACGACCTACGTGGCGTTCTGGGTTGATAAAACATAAACAGTGCATCGAAGTGACGTCTCACCATACTTTTTTAATCAACAAACACGTGGCAAGATCAACGGCTAAGACTCGTTGTCGCTTGCGCTTCTTTGTATACGTTAAACCCCTCAAAACCCTTACGCTCCTCCACTGTTTCATTACTCCTCTTAGCATTTCTCGAACATTTCTTATTCTCGAAACGCTCTCTCTTCCTCTTTGAATACCTCATCCTTCGAACCCTAACTTATTCAAAGGTAGTATTTTTACTTCATGATCACTCTTGCTTTATGATTCTGATGCTCATAACATGCTATAACTGTTATGAGATTGTTTATGTTTTCTGCATTTTACGTTTTCTCTATTCTTCGTTTTTGAGTCTCTGTTTTTTTGGATCAATAAGTCACACCATCATCTTCTTCTAAACCTTCGTTTTTCTTCTTTTCTCCTCTCATTTTCTTCTTTAGCTTCCTCTCTTAAGATGGCCCGAACGAAAACTACACCAAACACTCCTCCTCCTATTGACTACAACTCTCTCTATCGTTGGGTTCCTAATGACCTCTTAGCCGAAACTTCCCAAATCACTTCCTTCAAAGACATAGCGGCTTACAAGGAAAGCGGGTCTGACGAGAAGTTCCGCATCTTCGGGAGGGAGCACGACCCATGTGCGTCGATGATCGCGCAGACCCTGAAGAACCCTTCTTCTTCATGTACTCCACAATCTTCAAATGGATCAAGCTTCGCCTACCATTTACGGGTTTTGAGCGCGCGCTCTTGACTGAGGTGAACGTGGCCCCTGCCCAGCTGAACTCCAAAAGCTGGGCCTTTGTGTAGGCCTTTGCCATTCTCTGCAACCACTTTGGCCATACGCCATCGGTGGACGTTTTCCTCTACTTCTTCGAGGCAAAGAACCTTGGAAAGAGGTTGTGGATGAGCTTCAACGGAGTTGCGAGGAAAGTTCATCTAACCCTCTTCCAGCAGTCCTACAAAGGCTTCAAGAAGAAGTTCTTTAAAATATGCCGCAACAAACACGACCCTACCTTGCTGGATGGGTTCCCACTCTACTAGGTGGAGAAACCAGGGATCAAGAAGCCAAAGAGTCTTGAGGACTTAACCCCGACTAATCGTGAGGTGTGGAAGTTCCTTTCCATCCTAGGGGTGGTGTTCAACACCGTTGAATTGATCAAGCATGAGTACCACCCCAAGCCTCTCAAGGCTTATATCGGTACTTTCCCGTTTCTGCTTTTACCTATTTTTGCTTGTGTGTTGTGTTGGCTTAGACTCTTATGCAATGTTGTTTCCTTGTGCAGATATGGTGCTTAACGCAGAGAAGAGGAGGATGTTGGCCGAGGGAGCCTCCAAACGCAAAACTGATGTTGACCCTTTTGCCGTCGATGCCTCAGCCCCGTTGATGGTCCTCCTACGACCACTTCTGTCCAAAGCCCTTCCGCTTTGGCTTCTGTGGGTCAAAGGAAAAAATGGGCAGTGGAGGCCACTGCCTTTGAGGACGAGGACACTTGTATTGGCCTTGTCTTCAAGAGGCAACGAGTTGTCAGTGCTGCGGTTCCAACCCACTCGGCCTCAGATGACCGCGCCCCCTGCTTCAGAGAGAATACCCCAAGCGCTTCTTCTCCTCGTGACATTGTGATGCACGAGGGCGAGGGGGAGAATGCCCCTACAGATGCCCCTGGCGTGCCTCTTGCAGCTAATCTACCCACCTTCCTCCAATAGGCCCTCCTATCCTTCCAAGACCGGGGGTTGGTGGAAAGTTTGGGCAAAGACCTCCTGCAGGGGCGTGCAGCTAAAGGCCTTGGGGAGTTCCTTATCGCCTCCAGCCTTGCCATGACCAGGGTGCAAGAGTTGCAGGCTAAGGTGCAAAAACTAAGGGAGGCAGCAGGTCAAGACGCCCTTTAGATAAAAAATCTCTCTCAACGTGAAACTGCACTGTATCTGGAGGTGTCTGCCCTTCGCCAAACCGACAAGGAGACCAAAAAGCTTCTATTTGAGAACTCCCAAGACACTCTGAGCACTCATGCTAAGATCTTGGATCTCCGAAAAGAGGTCGTTGTTCTGCAGGAGAAGGATGAGGAGTCGCAAGCTAAATTGGCTAGGCTCGAGGAGAGGGCAACTCAGCAGGAGGTACAAATTGGCCAACTGAAGGGAGAGCTAGCCCGTAAGGACGAACTCTTCAACCAGATCAAGGAGGAGCTTACCGAAGACGTTGTTGGGGCCTATGGAGCCGGGTTTGAGGATGCCATGGCCCAGGTTGCCTGCATGCATCCTAGGGTGGACCTATGTCAAATGGGGCTGACAAAGAGAGTCGTCGATGGGTAGTTGGTAAACGCCCAGGAGTAACTCCTTCCTATCTGTAATTATTTTGTAGCTTGAAGAACAATTTGATAACTTGTATATATTCTTATTTATGAAATCCGTATTCTTCTAATTTGTTTCTCTGTCTTGGTTGTTAGCTGCCTTGCATGTCTTGTATTAACTTCATTAACAACGCCTTCAACGAATATTCACCCCTTAAGTAGCACGCTTCTTTCAATCTTCAATGTCTTAAGGTATTGGTGATGTGAGTTTGCCCTATCTTTATCACATAGGGAAAACTCTCACTTGCTGTTTTTCGACCTTGCCTTCCAAGATAAGGGAGAGGTCTGCTTGCTGACTTCGTCCTTGCCCCCTGAGGGCAAGAGAAGATTTAACTGTTGAACCATGCTGGCTCGACCTTGACGTTCTCAATTAAGAGGGAGGCCCATAGAAAAGCCATTATGTTCCCAAAATTGAGACTTATAACCGAAGGGAGGGTCGTGGCTGATCTCGACCTTAATTCATGGGAGGATTTGATTGAGAACCTTGTTGTCTCGACCTTGGCCTTTCCACACTAAACCCTAAACCCTAAACCGTATTGTTCTCGATCTTGAGACTTCTAACCCAAGAGAGAGGTTCATTACTGACCTCGACCTTGCTCCATGAGGGCAAGGGAGGATTTAGCTGGTGAATTGTGTTGTTCTCCATCTTGTCTTACAAGACAAGGGAGAGGTTCATTATTGACCTCGACCTTGCTCCATGAGGGCAATGGAGGATTTAGCTAGTGAATTGTGTTGTTCTCCATCTTGTCTTACAAGAAAAGGGAGAGGTTCGCTATCTGACCCCATCCTTGCCTTATAGGTCCAGGGAGGATTTTAACTAGCGAACCATATTGTTCTCGACCTTGGCGTTCTCACTCAAGAGGGAGGTTCATGAAAAACCATATTGTTCCCAATCTTGAGACTTATAACCCAAGGGAAAAAGACATATTGCTTTAACTGAATAACTAAAATTTTATTGGGTGACCTCGTTAAAAAACCCTTATAAGGGAAAAAGAGTGTCCCCTAAAACTGTGTACAATGCAATAACTTAACTGAAATAAAACTTAAGGTTGATCGCATTCCATGTACAAGGGATCGCTCCACCTTCTAAAGTCTTGAGCATGTATGCTCCATTCCCAAGGGCCTCTGTCACCCTGAAGGGACCAATTCCCTTGGGAGACAACTTGGTCTCTAGCTGGTATGGGTGGGCCTTCCGCATCACCAGGTCGGCAACCTGGAACTGCCGAGGTCTCAACTTGGAGTTGTACTTGTACTCCACCCTTCTCTTCAAAGCTTTAGCTTTGATTCTTGCTTCCTCCCTCACTTCATCCAGTAGATCCAGGTTCACCTTTCTTTCTTCGTTGGACTCTTCAACCACAAAGTTTTGGAAATGTGGCGAGTTCTCCTGGATCTTTACAAGAATCATCGCGTCCGAACCATACATCACGCCTTCTCCAACCTTCTCTTTAGGCCTCTGAGCAAAACTCGATTGGTAGACTCGACCTGTCCGTTTTTCTGGGGGTGTTCGACTGATGAGAACACTTGCTTTATGCCAAATTCTGTACATAGCTTGGCCAACTTTTGACTCGCGAACTGGGTGCCATTATCAAACACCAACCGTTTTGGGACTCCAAAACGACATAATATGTTCTTCCACACAAAGTGCTGAATATTGTGGGTTGTGATCTGCGCTACTGGCTCAGCCTCTATCCACTTTGTGAAGTATTATATTGCAACCACAAGGTACTTCATCTGTCGTACCGCTAAAGGGAATGGTACCAGAATATCGATCCCCCAGGTATGGACCGGCCATGGGCTGTAAATCGATATGAGCTCTTCTGGAGACGCCTTGTGCCAATCAGCATGTTGCTGGCACTGCTTGCACCGCTGTGCGTAACTTGCGTAATCTTCCCTTATGGCTAGCCAATAATATCTTGCACGAATGGCCTTCGATGCGAGAGCTCGGCCACCGATGTGACTCCCGCATATCCCTTCATGGAGTTTTGCCATAACGCGTGTGCACTATTCGCCACTTACACATATCATAATAGGGTAAGTGAACCCATGTCAGAACAACTCTCCATCGATCAAGGTGTACTTGCTCGAATTTTTCTTGATTTTTCTGGCCTTTGTGGGCTTTAGCGGGAGTATCCCATCAACCAAGTAGCGTTTGTAGGATGTCATCCAGGTTTCACCCCCTTCGACTAGGCAAACCTGCAATGACTTCTCCCTAGAAACTGGGTATGTGCTTACCCTGGGCGTCTTCAACGTCTTCTGAGTCAACGACCGATGACTCCTCTTCACCCCTTCCGAAGTGCTTATCTGCTGGATTTCTTCTGCATTATTTGTGGTAGTTCAAGGTGTCCTTAGGGTCTCCTGAATAACTGTCCTTTGTCTGCCCCCCTTGCCTGAACTGGCGAGCTTTACTAGCAAGTCAGCTCGGACATTCTATTATCTAGGGACGTGTACTAACTCGAACACCTTAAACGTCTCCCTCAGAGTTTGAATGTACTCTAGGTATGCGACCATCTGAGGGTCTTTAGCCTGGTATCCTCCCGTAACCTGACCCGTGACTAATAAGGAGTCACTCTTTGCCAACAAACTTTTCGCACCCATCTCCTTAGCCAATAGAATTTCAGCGATTAGGGCCTCATACTCTGTCTGGTTGTTACTAGCCTTGAAAACGAACTGCAGAGCCTGCTTAATCAATAGCCCATTTGGTCCTTCCAAGATGATGCTAACCCCACTACCTTGTTGGTTGGAGGAACCGTCTACAAAGAGTATCCATTTGAAACCTGCTCCTTCTTGGTGTGTGGCTGCCGATGAGAGTTCTACCACGAAGTCAGCATAAACTTGGCCTTTGATAGGGCCTCTGGGCTCATATAGCACGTCGAACTCTAATAGTTGTACTGCCCAACGCACCATTCTTCCTGCAACATCTAGCTTCTGCAAGACCTTGCGAATGGGAAGGTCTATCACCACTATCACCGTAAAGCTCTAGAAGTAGTGGCGAAGCCTTCGCGCTGAGAACACTACTGCTAGGACCGTCTTCTCAATGGCCCCGCCTGTCTCCTGCTTCTCTTGCACTTCCTTGGGTTAAAGAACGTTGTACCTGTAGAGACAAAAGGGCGCCCTGGTGGTCGTTTCTGACGCTCAAGTCAGTACTGGGGCAAAGAAACAGTAAGTAAGTAAAATCGTTTCAAGCTTAGAAACCGTGTACCTTTTTAGGGTTCTTACCGCCCTTTATATAGGTTGTAGCTAGGGTTTACTTCTGTTCTGTTACCCGTATCTAGGGTTCCTGTGAGAACGTCCTTGCGTCGCTATTACACAATCTTAGCGTAATCTGACACGTAAGACTTCCCTTTACTAGAGTGCAACGACTAACAGTATGGCCGCCAAGGTACCAACTCATGCACCAATGCTGCGAGGCCAATTTGTTTTGTGGGTGCCCTAAGTATTCACGTGCCATGCATGCAATCTCCATTGGAAACCCTAACCCTAACGGGTTTTAGCGCCTCCAAGGGCTATTTACTCGTGTTGCGCCCAAATACACACCACCTGCATGGATCCCTCATGTCTTAGTACTTCCTCTTATATCTGGATGTTTTAACTAGTAACTGATATGATTCTTGGGACCCACCTTACGTAGCCCAATATAGCTGTTCAGACCACCGACGTTCGATCTCTCCCTCTGTTGCCGAGGTCCGATGTCCGAAGACTGGCCAGTACAGACTCAAATTATTTGTAAAATATCATAATAATTGTAAAGTGATATAGTGAAAGTTATAAAGTTATCTTATTAAAGGTTCAATGAATTCAATAGTATAGTTGAACATATTTTTAATTTTTTTGTAACAAATTAAAAATAGTCACAAAAATATACAATGATAAATTTTATTATTATCAAGTACTTCTGTGTTTTTTTATTAAGCATATAAAAAGTAATTATGACACATTTCAACAAACTAATAATTAATAGTTTATCATAGATAACAAATAACTGTTAATTTATAAATATTTGATAAACTTATATAATTTTTTTTATTATAAGAAAAATAGTTTTGTTATATATTTTTAGTAATTATTTAATTGATATATATTCTTAAGTTTTTAATATAACTATTGTGGACATTTGTTTTAGTTTTATCATTATTATAAATTATATTTGTGAGAAGTAAAAATGATAATCACAACTAATAGATAAATAGTGATAAATTTTATGTTTATCATTAAATTTTTTTACAAAGAATTTATATTTGTTGTAGTGATTAACACTTTGGTGATAATTAAATATCAATTTAAAAATTATTTATTAATAATAGAATTAATAGAATCTAATCTAGTTATTAATTATTTTTGTTTTTAAAATTAGTTTTTATTTAATGTTATTTTTAGTGAATCTTATCTTTTTAAAGAAATATTTGTGTCCCACACAAGCTACAATCTTATTACTTGTATCATCTCTTCTCTCGTATTCACAATCAAAGAGAACCTAAATATTATTAGGTGAATGAAATCTGTATATAGTAGTCCTCTCTATCTTTTTGTGATTTTTCATCCTTCTCCATGTTGTCTCAATTTTCATTTGGTGCAATATCGTATTTTTCTTTTCTAAGTTTTAGCGTTTGATACCATTTATTATTCAATTAGAAAAACTCGTGTTTCAGATTAACCCAACACATAGGCTTGTTCAATTAATTTGAATAAAATTAGTGTAGCTTCAATTTTGAAGAATAAGTGGTGGGTTTTTTTTTTTTTTTTTTTTTTTTTTTTTTTTTTTTTTTTTTTTTTTTTGTTTTTTTTTTTTTTTTTTTTTTTTTTATCTCAAGCATAACGGAGAGAACTACACTTTTTCAAGGTTAATTTCCAGCTTTGTTGCATTTTCTTCGTTATGTGAAGTTCATTTTCCACATTGTAAAGGTAATTTCACAATAGCTTTGAAGTGGTAGCATTCGAACATTTGTGATTACTCACTAGTTGCTTAAATAGTCGTTCAAAGTGAATTAGGTACAATAGTTATTTTCACTAAAATGTTTGGTGAGCACTTTAATCAA
>Ga0123342_1008537_pt1 | contig 12809 bp, 7 predicted proteins | sample Turbeawhitnodule_FD_89960 | JGI IMG/M metagenome (GOLD analysis project Ga0123342, IMG submission 89960) | Root nodule microbial communities of legume samples collected from Mexico - Turtle bean Mexico white nodule | ecosystem: Host-associated > Plants > Roots > Nodule | place: Mexico: Nepantla...
AAAAATATATATATATATATATATATATATATATATATATATATATATATATTAATTTTGCATTAATGTTATATGAATTTTTTTTATGCAATTGAGTGTGATTTCATAATTGTTTGAAACCACCTCGACCTATATATGCACTTGACACCACCTCAGATTAGATGCAACCGAGATCACCTCGACTAAGTATGCAATCAAATATGTATCAGAAACCTAAATCATCTCCTAAAGCAAGTATGAGATTAGTTTCTAATTAAGCACAACATTAACCTCTAATCAACATAATAAATCGACCATACATCTTGATTTGTACGAGATTAAGAATTTTGCCTGTACCGATCCAGGCACATACTTGTGAATGTTCACTTGAACTTTATAAATTGATTAATGTTGGGACAGGTAAGGGAGATATTCAATAACATTTATTACTTATAATTACATCCAAACTGACTTGCGTCAAAATGTCTTTTACATGCACACCCTCTCTTCTGGATTCGAGATGTTTTCCCATCACATCTTGGACTACAAAACCAAGAAATCTACTTTGCAACAACAACAAAGGAAGAGACCTACTCGACCTGCTTAAGAACATTTTGGCGTTCATCGTGCGATCGAGAAGGATGTTGAAGAATTTCACGGTATCAACAAGAAACATGACGAACGACAGACAAAAATCAATTGACACTCGAGCAATAGAGATTTGACAAATGACTTTGCTAATAAAACTATGGAGGGGACTAATTGAACTTAAGAAGAAAAACATATAGGCAATCACTACCTTCAAGCAAGAAAACGAAGCCATGAGGAAGAAACTAGTGGAAGGTGTCCATTCATCAATACACATTTAGGACGAGCCTTACATAGGGACAACAATGAAAGACAGGACAATCTCACCCCAGTTGATGCAACCCCCACGATGTAACCCGACTATTCAAAGCAGAAAGGCACAAAACTGAATTATGAATCAACACCTTGGTGCATACCTTCATTACAATAGGGGGCTCTCGAATACAACTGCTTGTGGATGACATAATGGATGTCAAGCTTCACCCAATTGGAAGGGACTAACAATAGATCTATATGAAGAAACCATTGACCCGAACAAATATATGTTTAACCTCTATGTGACATAGATAAACCTATATACCACTAAGGATTCTATCCTCTGCCGTGTGTTCCCTACCTCCTAAAAAGGGCGACTCTAAGTTGGTTTACCCACCTTCCACCTTTTCAGTTGACTATTTCCATATGTTGGTGGCAAATTTTGGAATACAAATTGCTATCAATCGGCCCCATCACTTAACTTCTACTGCCCTCGTTCATATCTGGCAGAAGAAAGGAGAGTCATTAAGTCTCTTCATAAAAAGCTTCGGAAAAGGTAGCTCTGAACATCCATAACCCCAGTCCATAAGTAGTTTTGCATCACATGATCACCACTTAAGGCTATTTGAAGGACATTGGCCTTTCCTAGCCCCTTTCGCTTGCTATTAGGTTAATCACACACCTAATAGAGCTTATTTGGACTCCTCATTCTATTTGGTGTCGGGACCATTTTGTAGACAACTTGTTCAAAAAAACTATAGTTGACTTAGATGAATTACAAAAGCGAGTCACGAAATTCATGCAATTCGAAGAATTAAGAGAATTCAGGAGAAAAGTTATAGCTGAGGTGGTGTCCAAGAAGAAATATAAAAAGAGGGAGAAACCAGGACGAGGCCATTAAATGATGAGGTTCAAGAAGCATCAATGGCCTAGATTATCCCAATACACCCCTTTAAATGCCAACTGAGCTAAAATTCTTGGAGAGCCACTCAATGTTGAACTTGTTTCGTTTCTAAGGAAAGTATTCGCCCTGCCAAAACGTCGATCCCAATAAACATACGCCATATTACTAGCTCGATCGACTATCCTTGATGATCAGACAAGCCAAGGCCACCAACAAGGTTATCTTTAATGAGTTGAAGAAATTAGGGTAGCCAAAGGGAAATGACTAAGCCCTTTCCTCTAAAAAGGAGGTTGCCTCCAAAATAACCTTTAGAGAGTTGGTTGACTCAACCAACTCTTCTTTCAACTTTTTCACTTTCACCAATGACCCCTTCAAGGCCTCGGTACCAATCACACGGGCAAGTACCAAAGCCCGACTTTGTGGCTCCATCAAGGAAACTACTTACTCTTGAACTGAGGTAGTGGTTAAGGCCATTTCTTGGAAGTAGTAAGGGAGATACTGACTCCCTTTGAAAAATGAAAGTCCCCTCCAAGCATAAGGGTCAACATAATTGTGTCAACATAATTGTGTCAACATCTAAAGAGGAAGGTCGAGACCTTTCTGGTGACCTTTGCGAAGAGGAATGCTTCTTCGAAGACTTGTCTTTCCTCTTGATATTCTTTTTATCAGTTGATGGCGGGAGTGGATTGAAGGTGTGACATGCACATGAGGTCCTGATGTCAGAGACACACCAAAATCCTTTAATTTCTCGACAACCTTTCCACATTGCTGCCATAATTACTTTAATATTTGCTTGATGTCAGGGGAAATATTCGCCTTAACACTTGAAAAACACATAACCATTCAATAAAGTTAAGCAATACCATAATACATTGAAAATATAAAGTTTACATACTAGTAAGTTTCACCTAAGGAAAATAGTGAGGATCTTTCAGGTGGATAGTTGTTTTGGCAACTTAAATAAGACCTCAAACACCCAATTGTCCTCGGGAGTCATCACCTTGGCCAATTATTGTACCGAGCGAGGTTAAGAACATATTTTGTGTTGTCACCTCGACTTATCTCCATCGTAAAATACCTATGACCTAAAGGTTCTATTGCAACCTTAAAAAACTCATTCTTAAATTTTTTATTGGACGAGGTATAAGGGGAAAAAGGACATGTGCCTAACTGATCAATAAGTGATAACCAATCGACCGAGTCAGAAGGTCGAGAACTATAGTAATGCAAATGAGACTGACTCAAATGAAACATCTCACATAAAAGATGAAATGCTTGTGAAGAAGCTAAGACCTGGGGTGCAACTATGTAGGAGCAACATTTAGGATCCAATGAACTCCTAAAGTAAATTTGTCAATGGGGAGGCAAACATGAACATCCATAAACAAACACACATACATAGAAAAACTCATATGAAGCCTCCTCTCAGGCATGATAAATATTATCTATGGCACAGCAACTCCAAAGAAACGATGTCAACCTCCACATCAACCTTTAACATAGGTACACTCGCCACAAATGACTCCACCATGGATGACCATTGATACTTGGAAAACACGAGAATCTACCCATTCATAACTTGGTCGGAGAGGAATAACACTTTCATTTTGTTTAGCAACAAGATTCTCCACTCTCCCAGAGCATCAGCTGGAAACTGTGACCTCGTCCTGGATGCCAAGCATACACCTCCAACACCCACTAAAGACTCATCAACATCTCCCATCGGATACCCATTTGAAGAAGTCGACGCATTGGAAGAGGAAAACATGACTAACTTGGAAGAACAATATATTATCTACACCTAGCCATTACTTAGATATGGGGTAAAAATAAGTGGTCCCAAGAGAATAAACAACCACTATTTATAGAAGGAGTAAATGAAGCAACCCAAGCGACACAACCATCACCAATCCTTAGATGGATTCAGATCCAATGATCATGATCAAATCGAGCACGAATCTCGAAAATAAAATGTTTCAAATCTTCCTCGAGCCCATGACACTAACCTTCTAGACTCTTCGGAGTACACACCTTAAGTATAAGGGGACAGAAAGTAACTAGCCAAAGACAAGTCAACCAAATAAAAGGACGAAGTCATCACAACCAAAGAAATCAAGGAAGAAATTTTTTTCAAAGCTCTCAACAAAAACTTTTCAAGCTTGGAGGCTAGTGTACTATATATGACCTAGACTACCTCAACCTAGATGTAGCAGAGACCACTTCAGCCTACATGTAGCATAAACCACATCGCCTAGATGTAACCAATATCATCTTGACTCAGTATGCAACCAAAGACTTATCGAAACCTAAAGCAACTCATAAAGCAAGCACAATATTAGCTTCTAATGAAGCACCCCTAATCAACATAATAAACCGACTGTACATCAGGTTAATATGAGATTAAGAACATATTTCATACCAATCCATATCCATTTCAACTCTATAAATAGGTTGAAGTTGGGAAAGGTAAGAGAGATATTTGATAACATTTACTACTTATAACTACATCTAAATTGACTTGAGCATCATAATGTCTTTTGCAAGTACGTCCCCCTATTTTGAATTCAAAACATTTCCACGTCACATCTTGGATGACAACACCCTAAAATCTACTTAACAACAACCAAGAAGGAGATCTACTCAACCCGTGTAAGAACAATAATAAAATAAAAAGAAAAATAAATAAAGAATGGTTAAAATGAAAATATTATTTGAAAATAATTACCAGGTTACAGTTGAAAATAATTTCTAATTGGTGATTAATATTATACAAATTTAATGAAAATGCATTCGAAGAAATCTCGTTTATTTTAAAATAATGTATATATTTATTGTAGTAAACCTAGAGTATATTTTTGTTAACTAATATTCAGTTGAAAAACTTTCATGGGATATTTCTTTCACAAAATATATTTATATTCTTATATTAATAGTGGTATGATAGAGAAGATTTGGAATTATAAAATAAATCCAATTAATTAAATATGGGACTAAATTCCCTGAAAAGATTCTGAATTGTTTTTGCAATGAGAATAAAATAATTGGGGTGAATGGTGTTCCTGTAATCTCCACGCTTAAAGATTTCTTCTCACCATCACAAATTTGTCATACATAAATGTTCTTAACAAATCAAAGTGATCCTTATGGAAATGGTGCATGTATGATATTTATATTATTGAATAGCTGGATGTGCAATGCTACAAAGAAAAAAAAATGCAGAGGAGAAAATTAAACCACCCAAAATAACAAGGAAAAATAAAATGAAGACTGAGAGTCAAAGAAGTGTTGCTTTGTTCTTCTTTATGCTATGAATTGTTATACTCAAATCTCGAATCTGGTTATACAACACATGAGAGTAACTTTTTGAGGATTCTCATGTTGCTGGTAATATAACAAATGACCTCATGACTTGATTTATCTCAATTTTTATTTTTTTTGCATTTACAAGTTATCTTGAGAAAAGTGGGTCAACAGAAATTATGACTAGATGTGTAGAAGATGGAAATTGATTCTGAATCCCTGAAAGAGTAGTTTCTGCATTTATTTGTTTCCACAGGATCCTCATGTGTTCCACATTCTCTGCTCACAATTTTCATCTCCTTGTATTTTTTGTTCCTCTTTTCCTTTCAAGAAACAATTGTGGGATTCTGTTCTGGCGTTGGCTCATATCAGTGTCTGAGACTTTGCTGCAAGCACAGAGATAGTGGCAACAAAGAGAAAGAGTGTCACAGGAAAGGGCAAGAGAATATCTGAAGAAGAATGGAGCTGCTGTTGAACCTTCTGATCAGGCCATCCAATTGATGGTGGTAGAGGAGGAATTGGAGCATTTGGTGTTTTAGCCCTGTGTTGTGGTGATGTAAAATGTTTAATCAGTTGAGTGTTAGGATCTTGTTTTGTAAATATGTTGCAGTAAACTGAAAGAGAATGGAAAGCTAAGGGGAAGTGGATAGATATACCTGTTGCTGTTGGGACAAAAAACAATGTCATATTCAAAAGCTTTGCAAATGAAAGTGCTGGTAGCATCATCAAATGCATAGCTATAAGCTTTTGGACAAGCCTGCTTGAAAAGGGTGGAATAATAGGATGGCTGGCATGTAGTTGGATTGGCAAATTCTCCACTGCAGCAGTACTGATCCGATCCAAATGCCTCACAAGCACTTTTACACCCAACTACACCATCCTGGTATCCATCTCCACCCACTACTTGAAGTTCTTTTGGACAACCTACAAAATTTCCTTTTATGAATTTAAAAAGTACTCTTAACATCTTAATCATTCTATCACTTCACATGTAATTTTTCTTAATGTTGCCTAATGAACTAGGTTACAATTTATGACTTCATTTTTGAAAAACATCTTACCTCTGTTGATGTCTGTGACACAACCTGTTGCATTACAGACCCCAGTACCATAGACACCTCTTGGTTGAACAAGCAATGGCAAATTGTAGCCATCCACCATGCTGACATCATAGAAGTCTTGCTCATTGCCTTGACCAAGTGTTATCTCAAACAATGAGGTAGGAGGAGCAGCACCATTTCCATCACATTCCAATCTTCCACCACAGTCACCTGTTTGACACTTGCCAATTCCTGTTGCATCAAATGTGCAGCCAGTCCTAGCCCAAATCCTTCCTGACCACCCTGGAACACTAGTGAGTTTGATCATCTGGCCTGAGTCCAGCTGGAATCCGGTTGTCGGAAGCGGCGGTGAGCCAGAACCAGAGAGTGTGCCAGGCCATATAGTATGAGGGCAGTTATTGGTTATGGTGAAAATAGAAGAAAAGGAATAAGACAAGAAAGTAAGCAAAATAACAAAGAAACTTTGGAACTTCCATGATGCCACTATTGGCATTTTCTATGATAGTATTATTGGTTGTGTATTGTGTCTTTGAGGGAATTGATGATGTGCCAAGAAGAATGGCTAGTCCTCCCATATTTGTATCAAGAATGTGGTGGTGCTATGACTTGTGACAAAAACCCAACGTTGCTTTGGTGAAATTCTCAGCCACAATACCAGCTACATGGGTTTAGCATTTCTTTTATTGTGGATGGCCTAATTAAGAAGCTATTCTTTGCCTTTTCTGTTTCATGGGAAATTCAGAAAATAAGGAAACAATGTTATCTATGTGATCTCTATGACAGGAGAATCATGAATTTCCTTCAAATAATCGTGTCAGAAACTGTGATTCCACCATGTAGGAAATTGTTGCATAGGATGATCCCATAAAGAAGTGACCTAGGATTCCTCCTACATGAAAGTACATTGACTAGGGAATACGTAAAGGGAAAACTTCTGTATGAAATTATGCATATTTTTCTTTTAGTTCGTTATTTCGTACACCTAACTACACGCTTGACTACTGTGCAGTGACTTCAGAACATTGATATGTACCAACTATTGACCTACATGGAAGAAAAGAACAACTTTTCAGCAGTGAATTTGACCAAAAACTTCTTTAAACACACGCTAAATTGTTATCATTGTTTCAATGGGAACTGAGAAAAAATACCCTTAGGAGATTGACTCCACCCATCTGATTGCAAAAGACTAAAGTCACAAACTTCTCAGTTTGTGGAATTTTGGTATTAACTTTTTGGTTTGAACAACAAAAGTTTTTTTTGGGGTACATAATATAGTAATACTGATAATGAAAATATGATCTCGTTTAATAAACAAGAATTCCAATTTTCTCAAGCAGATTTTCTTTGGTTTATGCATCTGTAATTTTGTTTTCATCCCTTTCGTTTTCTTCTTCTCAACTATAAAAAAAAAAAAAACCATTTTGGATGAACAGTAGAAACATCTCTCTGTTCACAACCAGTAATTTTGGTTTTGTTTTCCTAAAGCTTCAGGGTATAATATAAATAATTATTTCTATGAATATAATTAATTGGAATTTAATAATTAAAAAACTCTTTGGTTAAATTTTTTTAAAAGAATGAATGTGGAATATGAGATTTGAAGTGGATAGGTAAAATTTCAATTCCCATGAAAACTTAAGATACCCTTCTTTCCTTAGAAATAAAAAAAAAATCTAAAACTTGTACCAAACATTAAAATGTGAAATTTCAGCAAAAACCACAATCAGTGAAAGATCCAATTACAAGCCAATTTACATATCAGTTTATTGATAAATTCTTCCTAGAATTTGAACTTTTTATAAGTTAAACTATTTTCAAACTACTTGGGATATGAAATCTTTATGTTTTTTAAACAAATATTAGTGAGAAAAGAACTCCACGCGAATTCGTTAATATAACCAGTAATTAAATTTTATTTTTTAAATAGTTATCAACTAATCTGTTGATAATAACATATCTATAATATATGTAAGTTATATTTTAAATATATTGGAAGCTAGAAGCTATAAGATAAGTTGGAAAACGAAAGCTACATTACAACCTCTTGCTTCATAAATATCAGAATCAAAAGCTACATCTGTCTATAAACCAAATTAAAGATTAATTACATCTGCCTTACAAGTACAAAATTTGGCAGAAATTATTAACATAACATTTTTGTAAGGGAATTCATCTTCATTCGCAAGTTATTACTTTCAATCCCGAATACAATGTGCAATATTTCAACATTGATGCTGCTGCTGCTGATATGTTTCCCTTTATTTGCTCATTGTCACCACACCATCTACCAAACAAGTAATAAATCATTTAATGGAATTCAACCACAATTTCAAATTAAATTAATAACTAAGAATAGGAATCCCTACTACAGCATCATACCAAATTGTATCTGTACAGCATCATACCATATTGTATCTCTACCGTATCAGAGTACAGCATCATAAATGATCTGTCCTCAATACTTTTGACACATACCCTATAGCCCCATAACTGTTGGTTTCTCCAAACTTCACCAAAGGAAGACTCGTGCAGATGTCGCAATACCTGCATTCATTCAAGGAGAAAAGGTACTTATCAATAATTGATGTCATGTTATAATATAGAACAATTCTATGCTATAAAAATTAATTTAGTATTGCAAGACAATGTTTTGAACGCCCCTTCCTAGCACATGCTTCAAAACCTGCACAAGTTACAGTAACCTCAGACCGACAACCGTTTAATCAAGAAAGAAAAGATATCAGAAAATGAATAAGAAAAATGAAAATGTGAACTAGATCATCTCCCTTGAGCCTGCAACAGAAATAGGAAAGAGTCAAACAGCAAACCCAAAATCAATTCACCAGATGGCATACCAACAATTTTGTTCATATGACAAACTAGAGAGAACCTCAGCTTACAGAAGTCAAGGTTATTGATGTGGCTCTAAGGACCAAATAAATGTGCTGTTCATACAAAATTAAGGAGTACAAGCTTATGATAGTGGCAATAGCATTGAATACATTAATGGGGCTGCTTTGTGATTACAGATACACTAGAAACTTGATGGTTAGCTAATAAAGGGTTACGGTTAAATACATTTCTCATGTATGCATCCATCAATGGACTGAATAAAATTCAAGCAATGAAAGGCCAGAATACATTCTGTAGTCGGCTATGACAGTCAGCTTCTCACTAGGTTTAGAAGAAAACTGATGTCAATTCAAGTGTCATAAGTGTGTTGCGCGTAGAAAGACCCTGCTCAAATCCCCATTCAACAGTCATGCTACTTTTAAGGCTACATTACATTAATACTAGAAATATAAGGATTTCTTCCTACAGCAGATGGGGACACATTATGTCCACCAATAAATAATCCATAATTGTTCAAGTTCTGTTATCGATACTCATCCGATAGACAAAAGTAAAAAAACTTCAAATGGACATGAAAAATTATAAGAGTCTTTTTCAGTTATATAATACATATCTAATTCATATCCATGCCATCTCCAACTTGGCTGCAGATAGGACTGACAGCAGTGAAAGATCTCTCAAAAGGAGAAGGATGGAATTGTGCATCACGTCTCCGCTTAAAACCGCAGCTATCAGAGGGCGAATTCTCTGCATCAAGCTTTCTGCGAACACCTCTCACTGCTTGTTCCTCTGCTGGAGTAAGGGGGAAAATTTGACCACTTGCTAGGCAAAGTGAGCTATGGTTATCATACAGAATTCTCTGGTTACAGTTTTTATCACAGATGTGAGTCAGCCCTGTTAGCTTGCAGCGATACATGTTTCCACAAACATGTTCATTCTCACATTTCCAGTTGCATCTGTGACAGGGAACTGGACCATCTTGGCCCAAAATACTTGACAGATAAATAACATTTGAAGGAGCTGCAACCATAGATTTTCCATATACCTCCATTTCTTCGGTCTAAACAGAAACTTCTAGGATCCCAATCTAATACTCTCCAACTCGAAGGCCTTGCCTGAATTTTCTGCAGGGCCCACCACAACAACACATAATTCAGTCAAACTCAACAGAAACAAACTTGCTTGACTCTAAAGAGATGCAAGGACTTTAACCTTCTATGACCAACCAACCTTATAAAGTAATTTCCCTCAACAATAATCAAATTCCACACTCTTATGTACTACTCATTCCTTTTCAGAGAATGATTCTTACGTGTGTGTGAAATAAGAAAACTGCTTTCATCAATTAGGTTAGATCTTAATCCATACTGAAACATCCTTCGAACACAGGAAAACCGAACACAAAAATTAACAAGCTTTTGGCAAGCATAGCCATAAATGGAATTTATCAGTTCAGAAAAAAAGGGAAAATTCAAAAAGGAATTTTGTTAAATTTCTAATTCAGAAAAAAACGTAAGTAAATGATTAGTAAATTACATTCATTCAATACCTTTCTGTGACAATAAGACAAACAACATATATACTGAGGCCAAACAAATATCCCCATGAGACAGATCTAAATCAAGGCCAAATAAGATTCCCAAAATAAAATAAGACACGACAATTTACACAACCGCCACGGATATTTAATTACTCATCCACATTCAAACATCTTATAACCCCTGTTAGGCATGAATATGTGAATAAGAGTTAGGAAACAATTAGAGTGAGCATGTACATATGCGTACACATCATTCTCAATTCCCATGCACATAAAACCACCCCATCAACAAAATTATTCTCATCACATACAAATTCAACCCCACCATAAAAAGGAAAAATCAGAACAGTAATTAATTCTCATTAACAATTACAGAAAATACGAGAAAAAAAATGTTTTTTTTTTCTAAAACTCGGGTAAATGAAAAGAAGATGAAGTTAGGATGAAAAGTGGACCAACCCCAGATGAGAAAAAAGAAGGAAAATGGACTTACAGGCTCTCCAACAAGGTTATGCTGCCAATACTTGATCCTCAGTACCTACAAAAACGATGCAAGAGAAACCCAAAACAGATAAAAAAACAAAAAAAAAAATCTGTATTTGAAACACTCTCTCTCCTTCTGTCTCTCTGCAGAACCTAAGCAGAGCAATGCTAGAAAAAATGAAATGAGCAAGGAATGTATGAAGATGGATTGCGGTATTTATAGAAAGCAGGCACTGATGGTCACTGTGCACTTGTGGGACACACACCAACGTAGGACAAAACTAACTACCGGAAATGCGCGTTAAATTTCGGGCAAATTGTGACCCAAATGCAAACATGTCACTCTCGGGTCGGGTCCTGTCAGGTGGCACCATCTCCATCAAGTTTGGATGAACTATCGGATCTAACTCCAACGTTCTTTCTCAACCCACCAATTACTTTTTTTTAAAAAATATGTTTAATTAAACATGTGACTGAATCTATAGGACCATACAAGATACTGCAACTATTGTCATCCAGTTAATAATTATTAATTATTAATCTTAATTCGTTGTGCATAATTAGTTCATTAGTTTTTATAATAATCACAACAAAGTAATTGAAATATATTTATTTATATATATATCTCAATGAAAATACAAAGCCTTATCCTTTTTCCTATTTTTAAAAACTCCCACACCAAAAACTTATATTAATTTCAATTATATGCAATTTAGATCTCCATTTTTTGTCAAATTAATTAAGTTTTTCTATTTTTAATTTAAACAAAGTTGATGTCCTCATTAATATAATATAATTAAATAATTTTATGATAGAATTAAAATTGGAGTATAATAAACTACAAATTTATATTTGTATTGATCGGTACGAGACGAACGAACGAACCAGTAGCTTGTTCAGTGATCGACCGACCGTGTCAAGATACATTGAAAACACTTAATAAATGACATCCAATTTTAGTTGTGGAAACTTCATATGAATCATGATGATGTCCCACTAAATACAGATAACATTATCGAGAAATCAATTAATACTGATTTAATAGAAAATATTGATTAATTAAATATATTTTTCAAATATACCATTATACCTCCCGATAAATTAGGGATTATGATAGAAATCAACTAACACAGAGTACCTTCTTCAGGTCAACCTCGACCAACAATTTAAGAAGGAGATTTGAAGTGAGGAATAAAAAACGATCAAAATTGTATAACCAATCTCATATACTATCTAGACATACTTTGTTTACGTTCAATTTATCTATACAAATTTAATAATTAAAAAAATCAGCAAAAGTTTAGTATAATTTAAGAAAGTTTTGAAATATGAAAATAAAAAAATAAAAAATTAGAAATTTATTGAACTACGTTAACTTAAAGCATTGAAAATAGGATATTTGAAAGAAAGTAAAAATAATAAAATATGTTTGTTTATTGAATTTGCTTGTGCACGTGTCTCGCAACGGATATTTTCCACTCACATGTTTTAAATGCGCCACTTACTCACTAACTCTAGATTTTCAAAATTTCAAAACGACGCGTAATACGAGGAGAGATAAACGAGGCCACACCGAGAAAACTTTGTGCTCTATCACAACTCAAGACGTGTGCGCACTATTGGGCTTCATGACTCAAAGCCCATTAAAGACCCGGCCCCTTATTTCCTGATCTGACATTATCTTCTAGGGTTTCTTTTTCTTCCTTCCATCGATGCTTTTTGTTCTGGGAATTCGAATCTTCAATTTGCCTCAGCGCGAAGGATCATGGTGGGATTCAGAAACAGATACATGGTGATGGAGGTTTTTGTCAACCCTAATAGAGACAAAGTGGGCAATGATTCT
>Ga0123342_1008538_pt1 | contig 12806 bp, 6 predicted proteins | sample Turbeawhitnodule_FD_89960 | JGI IMG/M metagenome (GOLD analysis project Ga0123342, IMG submission 89960) | Root nodule microbial communities of legume samples collected from Mexico - Turtle bean Mexico white nodule | ecosystem: Host-associated > Plants > Roots > Nodule | place: Mexico: Nepantla...
AACAAAAACGATACATAGGTAGATTATACCTATTCATAAAGAATTCTAAGAACAGACTAGCTGGGAGTCTATTATACCAATGAAATGATTCTCTATGAATAAATCCTAAATTAGCCAACTTATTAGCACACGCATTCCCTTCACGAAAAATATGAGTTACCCTAAACTTGATTGTCCCACAAAAATTAAGACAAGTATTCCATCGATTCTGAAGCATCCACGGAACATTAGTCCTAGCAGTAAACACAACACAAACCAAGACAGGATCACTTTCAAGCCAAACATTAGTAAGTCCCATTTTTTGAGTTTCCTCCATAACATGAATAACTCCATAAAACTCAGCAACCAAAGCAGTTTAAACTTCAAGAAACGCTGAAAAAGCACCAGTAAATTCTCCCATTCTTTTAAATATTATATCACTTTAATTTTGTTTGTAAAATTGTTTTGAATAATTATTTCTGGAAAGTGAAGTTTTTTTTGTTGTCATCTGGATATCTCCTAAGTTGAATGAATATTCATTGCTATGAAGAGATTTTTCCCGAATACAAGGACAAGAAGAATCAATTATTTTCCAAACTTTTTCCTTCTTCTCAGTATCATGTAAAATCAAAGCATAATGCACTTTGTTAACTTGAATGAGAAAGGGAATATTCCACATGGACAGTTCTATGTGTTCATAATCACCACCTTACCAGATGTTTCGTAACAGATGCAAACAAATCTAATGCAAAAAGCTGAAACCCCTTAAATGCGGAAAGAAGCTGCTTGTTTAGGCACTATGGGTTAAGCCATAAACTCTCATTTCAACTTATCTTATATAAAATAAATAACACACTCACACAATCATTTTGCATATATCATCAAGCTCTAACATAATTATACTAATTACACTTTTTTAAACACACCACTAAATAAATTATTAAATCAAAATTAATTTTAAAAATCAAAATAACTAATTATTATTTTATTAAAAACCATTTTATAAATTAAAAAATTATTAATATCTAAAGTAATTTTTATCATTAATAAAAATTTATAAAGTAGTTTATAAATTAATATTTAATCATTAGCTACTAAGTTGTACCTACTTACTCTTTTTTTTTATATTCTAAATTAAATTTTATTAGTTTTTTTAAAGATTAATTTAAAATCTAAAATATAAGTAACTAAAATTTTAATATTTAATTTAGATATTAATTTAAAAATTATTTATAATTTTTTAATTTTTAAAATAATATTTAATTTAGTCAATATAATAAATTTTTTTAAATTAATTATTTTCTTGTAATATGCTGATAGGATTTCATTAGTAAATATGTGTAAAAAAAGTTAATTATTAGAAAAAACAAAGCTTCATTTGATTTCTTCTATTTAAAGAAATTAAAAGGTTTACTGTTAGTAAAAATAATCATCTTACTTATATATATATATATATATATATATATATATATATATATATATATATATATATATAATCATTAATTAGAACCATTAGTTCCCAATGTAAAATTTTTTTTTGAATAAATGCTTCATAACTAAATCTAATGGTTGGGTTGATAGTCTTGTACTCATCTTCATATATTGTCAAAAGTGTACCAAATATTGTTTTTAGTTGAATTCTAACGTGATATTGTCTAAGGAGATTCTGAAAAGTTGAATAGTGCATCAATTTTAAAGTTTTAGCAACATGTTTGGTAGGGAATTAGGTGAGTCCTGACAATATTCTATTTGTAAAATATGTATGCAAAATTTTGTGTTTTAATTTTGTTTATGAGTTAGAGTATTCAAAGTACTCTAATTATATGATTTATTTTTCTGATAAGAAAAACCTAAGTCTAAAAAATAAATTTTCAAGTATTTTAAGGGTTCGATGAACTATTTTGTTAGATTAAATTTCATTCCACAAGGAATTGTTTGATTAGATTATATAAAAGGGGGTTGATAACAGGGGACAAGGTGAAATAAAATTTATAAAATTATTGAATTTATGTTCAAATTAAAATTCTTATACTTTGTTTTCATTGTGTAGGAGATACTTTAATTTATCTAACTGATCCAATTTTTAATAAATTTGTACCGATTATTTTATAAAAAATATATTTATATATATAATGCAAAAAAAATTAAAATTCTCATACATTAGCTACACAATTCTTATCTACTTGGTATTTAATTTAAAATCCTCCTAAAGTTGATTAAATAGAACGTATATAACATGTTAGTAAAATTTAAGTAAATATTAATTATTCGATTACATATTTTAAAAAATAAACTATCTAAAAATCACTATATAATTATCATAAAAGTAATTATATAAATGAGTCAAACTGACTTCTATAAATTATTGTTATAAGTGGAAATATACAAAATTCCAGTTATAGTGTGGAATAATTGTTGTTATACCATGTTTGAAATGTAATTCATCAGAGTTTGTTTGAAAACTTCTTCACATATTGATTTTCTTCATTAGTAACTAACTCAAACAAGCATTGAATCATAGTAAAAATAGTGCTATACACATATATACAGTGAGATGTAGTCTTCTTCCTCTCTTTTTTCTTGTTCTATGTAAGTGTTACAAATCTATTAAATTCATATGTTGGAAACAGAAAACAACACAAACAGAGGAGTTACTTAGTATTTTTTTTAAGTGAAAAACAAAGGAATAAATAAGAGGCATTTTAAGGATATCTCAACCCTTATATAAGTATGAGAATCTAATCTTCTAATCTCTTAACAAAAACTTATCTCTTAAGAGTTTTAACTGACCTCATAAAACAAAGACTCAAGATACAAATCTGAGTATAAAAAACTTACATGCACACTTTAGACGTAATCCAATATAAGTATTTATTTGAGCCATAGTAAAAAATTTAATGTGATATACCTCCCTCCTCTAAGAGTTACTTATAATTATATTAAGGTATATAAATTGTATACATTTGTGTTCGATTAAACTAATTCCACTACCTTAGAATACATCCACCACACCTTTGCCTTAGAGAAAGTCCAAGATTCAATAACAAAACTTGTCCAAAACTTCTTTATCCTCAGATCTTTCAGAGCTTATATTCTTGTGCTACCAAAGAAAAAAAAATGTTTTCCTTTTACTACATAATTGAACAAAACTATATAAACCAATCTAAGAGCTAAACCAACCTTGTCTCTCTATTTATGCACCTTTGACAATTTAGAAACATTGACTTTCCTCATTTAATTACATTCTACTACAGCAAAACACATAAAATTATTATAAATTTAAAGATATGTTAAAAAAAAATTTTAAAAAATATTATAGTCGGCGGGCGACTCTAACCATATTACATATATTTTAATAATTATAAATATGTTAACAAATATTAGAGTGAAACTTAATAGACTCTAATAAAATTAAATATATTTTAAAAATTATAAATATATTAAATATGATATTAGAGTTGGCTAAGTCGATTCTAATAATATTAAATATACTTTAAAAATAAGATATTAGAGTTAGTTTAGTCAATTCTAATAATATTAAATATATTTTAATTTTTAATTTATGTAAAAAAAAAGTGTGTTGTTATTGAATCTATAGTTTATTGTTTTAATATTTATTTAAGTTAGGATCATGTTATGAATATTGCATCCACGTGACAATAAATAGGAACTATAAATTATTTTTAATCCAAAAGTCTATATTTAAAGATGACAAATTTTCTCATTCTTAATTTTTTTTTCTTTCACTTTTTATATAAATCTATTCACACCCATCTTTTCCATACTCACATTGAGGCACGCTCATCTCATTCAAACATACTCTTCTCTTTCACCCACAATCATCTATTTCATTCACACCCACCTACAAATTTTTTTCTATTTTATTTTTGTGAATATTTAGACATTGTACGATTTTTTTAAAAATTATTGTGATTAGTCTCGACCAAAATATATAAATAATTAATATCTAATTACCTATCAATGTTTTAGCTACTAATTTTAAAATCTAAATAATTGGTAGTTAAAATCTTAGTGACTAATTAGATACCAATTTACAAACTATTTATCAATAATAGAAACTAATTTAGATACCAATAATTTTTTTAGTTTCTAAAAAATATCTAATTTAGTCAACATAACAACTAATTAGTTTTTGTTTCTAAAATTCGTTTCTAGTTGATAATTTTCTAGTGGTATTAGTAAAGCTTTAAAAACATTCAAGATAAAGATCTTTAGTAAGCAAATTTGAATAAGAGAAGATTGCATTCAATTGATATGATTAGTATCAGTGTGCAAGTGTAAGTAAGAAAATATCGCATTGAATTGGTATGATTAATTTGTATTTTGAAATATAATATCAAATTTTCCTGTGTGGTTAGTTCCTTTACTGGTTTTATCTCCTCCTAATCTCACAAAACTAATCTTCCATGGTTTAATTTTATTTAATAAATTTTAAACTATTAATAATACTAATAGGACTTTATATTAATGTATATACTAATAAAATATAATATTTGTCAATACAACAAATATGAGTATAATACATTATTTTAGTTTACTATATAAAAATTAATTTCTTTTATACATGAAATATACAAAACAATCCTAATTAATATATATCATTGAGAAAAAAAAATTAAGTTCAATTTAACCTTACACTTTGAAATCATAAAATCATCTTTATATTCAGTTATATATTATATAGTGATAATATTTATAAGATTGAGTGTCACATTATGATTAATACATTCTGAAGTATGGCTAAATCTTTGTAAGGTTTTATACCAATCATTCATTCCTTTGTAGCATTTTTCTTTTCAAGATGGCCATGGTAGACATATCTACAACCAACCAATTTCACAGGATATTGATGCATGTTAGAACAGCCACAAAAAGAACCTATCTACAAGGAAAGGTATCAAGCACACTAGTACATATTAGTTGTGATTAGCTAATCATAGTCAAATATATCAAGGTGCCTTGTATACTTCTTTTCCACCTCATTCTATATATAAGATAATTCTAATCAAGGAATTTAGACACACCATACCTAGTATACGAATCTTGTGAATATAGTTGTTTGCTTAAAACTTAGTTTTCTTTTTTTTTTGTTTTTTCTAACTTTTAAGGATACACTTATAAGTATCATACATTTCTATATATATGGAAAATGTATGTGAGAGTATAGCGGAAGAACTAATCTAGAATAACTAATCAAAACAAAGGATTCAGAACCAAGTAAAAACAGTCTTAATCACTTATAATGTGGTGAAGATGAAGTGTTCTGAACAGTTAGATCTCTGTCACTGGGTATGTCCCAATGTGAACATGGACACTGAGATTAGTGGTTGTACAAAAACAACTAGCGAATCAATCATTATCCACGTAAAAGGAGAGTGTGAGTAGCTCTATTTTTAAGTTTCAAAACAAAAGACATGGAGTTTACGACGAGCACGTCTTTCCCAAAACCCAGGGCCTCAAAAACTGAAAAGTCGCTAAGTGAGTCAACAAGACAAAAACATTTGGTTCAAATGCACGCGTACATGACTTCTACATGCATGATCACTGAGTCACTAGAGAGAAACGAGACCAAGGATTTGCGAGTCCCAATGAAAACGGAATAAAAGAAATTATTTGATAGACATGTATGTATATATATATATATATATATATATATATATTATTCGTTACAGCCAATTATTTTGGGTTCAGTTTCTTAAAGGAAGAAACTCAAAATACTGGCTTGAGGTGATATCAGCGTCCATAGAAGCACTGGCACAGAACATAGATTTCCTCTCAGCAAGACAAATGTCATCTTGGTCATCCCTCTTATGTGGAAATAGATCAAGGGTTCGAGGATCTGCATTTTCTCCATCATAGCAGTTTAAACTTTCTCTGTTGTAACTAAGTTGTGCGTTAAGTGTTCTGTGTGAAGTTGCAAGAGCTGCCATAGTAGTGGGAGGGAAACAAGGCATTTCCATGTTATCTTGCAATTGCAACTTCCTTTCTGCTATGTTTCTCCTCAAAACTTGTATGCCTCTCTCCTCAAACTGAGTGCACCCATGAGAGCCCTTTTCTGCTATATCCAGTGCAGCAGATTCCTGAAAAATATACGGATAGTAAAAGTTGGCAGTAAAAACAATTTAAAATTAAAACAGGAAAGAGGGGAAAAAATGGAGGAGAGAATTCAGAATTCACATTCAATTCACAAGTCCAAGAAAGTCTGAACTGATCTAGCATAAAACAGCTCCAACAGAAAGTTAAAAAAAGCTGCTTTTGAACCTCTCCTTTTTTCCAAGATACAAAAGCTCTTGTTGTTTTCTTTTATTTCTTCGTAATGTGTCAATACCGAGTAAAAAAAATTTTGGCTTTATCTTTTATTTTACCTTGTGAACAAATAATTAGACCCTATTATTGGTCTCCTATAATCTATGGGGTATCTTTGCTTAACAAAGCTGAATAAAATGTCGTAGTAGTACCGTGAACAAAGCCAAGAGTAATTACAGACCTCTGCATGTCGACTGCAGTTTGAAGTGGATGCCCACTTCTTTGTCTCTTTAACTCCACAACCTGTCTCTTTCAACCCTGTGGCCAAAATCCAAACACCCACAAAATTCAACGTCAAATCTTGCATCCTAAAAAATCATAAGAAACCACGCTCTCTCTCTCTCTCTCATGGTTTTAAATCATCAGTGCAAGAGTGATGTTAATATAGGAATCTTTTGACCACTAAAAGAACCTTGAATAGCCCCAAAGGCCACAAAAACATTGTGGTATTAGCACATGATAATATCTAGCTGTAAGTGTACCTCCTTCCCCTATCTTATTGCCTTTTCTTAATTTCCCACACGTACTACTTTTCTTACTACTTTTTCGTTCTCACCTTCACTAGAAGAAGCAGCATTATTTTCCTCCATCTCCCTGCGGCGCCTCTTTTGTCTCTCTCTCGCCTTGTGATTCTGGAACCAGTAGAACACGTTCTTCCCTTCAATCTTCCCAAACTGGCGCAACTGTGAAGCTATTTGTTGAATCTGTTCAGCTGATGGTGTTTTAGTGCCTTGTCTATACAATTCCTCAAGGACTAGTAACTGAACTGGCGTTGGACTCCACCTTGTGCTTTGCTGGGACTGCACATGGGACCCTGTGTTATTTGTCCCTTCCTCTGCTACATTACCTGCACCATAGGACACATGGAAAATAAATGGTTATCTCAAACTGTAATCAAATTTCTTACCATAACCAAGTCAATGCTAATTAACCACATTAAAAAGAATAATAAGAAGGCTATACTATGAGCATATATATATGTATGTATGAGAATTTGATGAATCAATGCATGTATGGATAAGGATAATCACTGCACTTGTTGCAAATTTACAAATAAAAGATACAAAGAGTATCGCTATATTCAATACATAAAAATATGCTTAGAATGGTTATCAAAACAAGCCCTTAGTGTTTGACTTGGGCTTACCAACATGCTGGTTGAAGGCGAGGATGTGGTTGCAGTGAGTGCAAATACAATAAGGTTGGGCTATCGAGCATAATGTGGTGATTTTGGGGGTTGCATGGGAATTGTGGGTGATGTTTGCAGTGGAAGAGTGAAAGGTACTAGCAAATGAATCCGACATGTTGAGGTTTAGAATCTGCACTAAGAGGTCTTTGTCATAATATTGCACATTGGTTCAAGGTTTCTTCTGCCTTAGCGGTTTGAAAATAGGGTTTAAGTGAGAAAGATGTAATGGATGGGATGAGGGATAGTGTATTTATAGGGAGAGGGAACGTTGTAGTAAAAGCTTTAGGTGGAGCAGCAACCAATAACAAAAGAGTTGACCAATATGTATGATAGTATACAGTAGTAATAATACAGAAAGCGAGTTATGTATTCAAATCATGAGGAGAGAGAGAGAGAGAGAGAGGTAGGAAATGCAAATAGAATTCTAAGAGATTTGGAGAGTGAAGGTGTGTGTGTTTCTGAAAAAGGACACAGCATGATGATGATGATGATGATGATGTAGTGTTATTAAAGTTGCTTCTTCCCCATGTCTCCTCTTTCATCCTACACAACACGCTCACACATGGTTAAAACTTTTTTTTCCCTCACAGTGGTTAGTGCCTTTCACTCTTCCTTTCTCCTCCTCTCCGTTTGAGACACAACCTACAAGTACACAAAAGAAGACCTGTTTCGTATGAGTACTTCTTTGCTTTGTCTTGTACCTCACAGTTGACACTGTATATGCACACACTTCACTTTTGGACAATCACAAGTTTAACACCCACTATTGGTAAAAAAGAATTATCTAAATGTTACTAAACAATTAAGCAACTCCACCCATATTGTAATAATATAAGATGTGATGTTTTCACACAGGTTCCTCTAAATAATGAAGAAATTAAACATCTAAATTTTTTCTCATTTTCTTCAAACTCATTCTATATATTTCTCTCAGTAAAATTTGAGTTAACACAGCTCTAAATAATTAAAGAGACGTTTTGGAGTAACGAATATTTAGAGATGAGACTCTCTCTAACACCAGTAAAAAATATTGTATAACGACATTCTATAAACGAGGATTATCAAATAAGAGTAGTCTATTTTAAATGCATTGTTTATATTTATACCATTTTGATTAAAAACATTGCCTATATCATTCTCTATGGGGTTTTTATGAGTTTATTTTATCTAATACATAGACATCGCACTTATTAAAATATCCGTCGCCTTTACAGGTTTAATAGACTACGGTTAGTTTATAATTTAAAAATATAGAAAATATGTTTATAAACTATGGTTATTTAAGAACTTTAAAGATTACTGTTTAAGAAATTTTTACATAAAATATTAAGGTTGAATTTTAAAGTGATACTATTTTTTTATAGATATTATTGATGTATAACTTGGCTGTGGTTTCCTACTGGCCGTTTTGTGAATGTAAACGAATCTTTGTGTTAGAATTTGTTGCACTAAGATAACAAATGAGAAGCAGGGTGGCAGAGAATGATGTTGTGTGAGAAATAAGAAGCACTTTTTTGCTAACCACACAAATTGAAGTAGGGCAAATGCATTGAGGAGAAAACAGGTATGCTTCTTTAATTTCAGCGAAAATGTTTTACTTTCACGTAACTCCACAAGGCTAAAATAAAGTCATGATTTCTTGGCAGCAACTCCATAATAAATCAATCTGTTGCATTTTTTTATGGCTTGCCAGTACAGTTAGATGATACTTCATACTTGAAATAAAAATCCAGATCACAATTTTATCATTTGTATTCTTTTGATCTTTTAATATCAATCTCATCTCCACTGCAATAGGTCTTTTGGCAAATAAATAATGCTTCTAAATAATTTGCTTTTGTTTTCATATAAAAGTTTAGAATAGTTATAGAAACACTTATTTTTTTTTTATAAAAATCTTTCATGTCACATATTACTATTCTACTTCACATTTCAACTATGTTAACAATTCAAATAACAACAATCATTTACCATCACATAAAAAAATATTATTAAAAAAATACAAAAAATATTCACGAACATATTTAGTTATCAAGATTAAATATTTTCTTTTTCTTTTTTCTAATTCATCCCATCACATACCCCTCTTTATCTTTTCCCCACCATTTTTGCATTATGTCACCGAAAACTACACTGGCCATCCATTCCACCAAGTTAATATTTTAAGGTTCAATATATAGTATTTCAATGCTTGATTGAATTGTGATTAAACTAATTTTAATAAATAATAATAATAATAATTAGATAATGCATAAAATAATACTAGAGAGACATGATATCATAAACATAGTAACACTAAATCCTAAAAAATAACACATGATTTCAAATGTTTCTAAAGTTGTACATAAAAAACAAAATAAAATATTTCATAATTTCCTAGTTTCAAAAAATTACAATTATAACCATTGTCAATAACAAGTTTAAATCTAGAATCAAAAGTTTAAACGAAAAATACTTTGCATTAATTATATACTTTTTCAAGGAAAAATAAATTGATACTGTACATTAATTGATCCACTGAACCAGATTTTACTGATTTTATTTTTATCATTGGTTCTTCTGAGATCAGTTCCGTTGTAAATCAGTTGTCTCGGTCAAAAGCATTGGATATATTGGACTGATTAGTTCACTTTTATGTTAAATGGACAAGATGAATTCAATTTTTAAAATATAGACTATACTATTATAGGTAAACATTACAAGGAAACTTAGTTAATGGTTACACCATTCACTGCTATTTTTGTGAGAATTTACTGCAATAAATCATGAAATAGAAACCAAATTTTAGAGATCGAAATAATTAGTTACAATAGTAACTAAATTAGAGAACATTTTAGAAATTAAAAAAAAAATTGATTTCTAAATTAGTTTCTATTATTGTTAAATAGTTTCTAAATTGATATTTAATTAACAACCAAGGTTTTTGCTACCAAATCTAGAAACTAAATAATTGGTAGTTAAAATCTTGGTTGCTAATTAGATACCAATTTAGAAACTATTTAACAATAATAATAATGTAAACTAATTTAGAAACCAATTTTTTTTAATTTCTAAAATTGTCTTTAATTTAATTACTATTACAACTAATTATTTTTTTATCTAAAAATTGGTTTTTATTTCATGATTTTTTTTATAGTGATTATATATGATATGTTATTGCACTACATAATTGAGTTTATATGTTGATTAAGATACAACATGTATATTTCTTTTGAGTTACCATGATATTAATATGGAATATTAATCAGTTTTAATGATTGTATCATAGAATTTAATTGATAGTTTAATGGAAAATTTTATGTTTAAACATGTGATAGGGAAGTAGGAAAGAAAAGGAGTATTATGTTGAAATTATGACCAACCCTGTTTTTGTCATGAATCAGTGTCATAAAGATAAGTTTGCGTGTAGAACATAGTATAGTGAGACAATGAATGGTTATTGAATGTAAAGCAAAAACTTTATCCTATAATTAAGGCATGGCTGCTTGTCTCACGTGTAGAATAAATACTAATAAAACAGTAAATAGTAACCATATCGTATAGCCAACCTCAAACTCAATCTGGTGCCTAGATTGTCTCATGTTTGGAAGCTGATTAACTATTGAATGAATAATACATAGCTACTTGTCCCCGACAATCTCTTACAGACTCCATAATAATGTTTCTTCTAAAGCTCACCACATATATTCAATACTCTCCAAACATTTTTTTTTCTTCTTCTCTTCTAACTTCTTTGATAAAATAATATTAAGATTTTTCGTGTCAATGTTTCTTTTCACAGTAAAAATCAAACACAAAAATCCTTCTACTGTGACTCGTGCTCAGATTGGAAACATTATGCTATTCAATATATGTTAAATATTTTCTACATATATATTATCTTTCACTTGACAGCACTGCATGTCATTCGGAATATGGTTCACAATTTTTTAAGTATGCACAAATTTAGTAAGCTGTGTTAGAAACGATAAATATAGTTTACTTGTTTGCCTAGCAAACTAATGATTGGGAAAAGTTCGAATTTTTTGTGGATTTAGCTAATAATTTGTCGTAAAATATTTCATGCTATTAGGATTGATAAGTCAAAGCTTCTCTCCGAACATCCATTTGTAAGAAGTTTGATGGTGTGAACAAATTTCACCAGTTTTGTAATTTTCTTTTCTTTTTTAATAATAATGATCACTTCACAGATTTTTTTTTAACTCCAAAGTTTGTGTTGTATTTTATCCAATAAAGTAACCAGTTCATAACTAAATACGCAAGTAAAACTTTTTATGACAGTACCAAGAAGCACATACACATGGTCCAAAATACATGATAAGAAAAATTTCTAGAAAGTCATAATTGCAAATTTTGATCTTCATCATCATCATGTACACAAAACCCTTCATGACAATCATAATAATGTGAATAAGATTAGTATATAGAGATGTTATCATAAGTATGATTTGGTAGGGGATTTTATTAAAGACCTTTACTCAACCCAATTAAAATTATTTGAGTTGGATAATTCAAATCTAGACCAAATATCAGTCAGTGGGTTGAATTAATGGTCAATGGTTACTGAAGGATAGAACTTATTTTACAACTTTAAAAGTGTCTTTCGCTGATAAAAAAAAAACAACTGTGTATTTGTTTTTTTCTTTTAATAGTTCATTTTGATATACTTTCAAAGTTTTTATTATATGCATTTGAACAAAAATTGAATCTTAAATTAGTAATATGTAAAAGTATCTTTATCATAGATTCAAAATTAGTTACAAACTTATTTTCGATGACATTGAAGAGAATTATTCGTTGATAAGAATCATTCCTTAAAAACAAAAAAAAAACATGTTTTTCTTTTTATTTAACTAAAGATTAGAGAGAAAATTAAGTTTATAATTAATAATATGACATAAAAATCTACAATTTCAAAAAAAGGTAATTTGAAAACCCATGCTTATATTTTTCATTAAAGATACTTTGAAGAATATTTGGGGGAGAATTAGCATTGGGTTAGGTTGGTTTTCAAATAACTACACCAAGTTTTTTTTATCATATATTATGATTTTAAATATAATTATTATTATTAATATTATTTATATTATTAATTTTATTCATAATATAAATATTATTAATATGATTTATATTATTCATATAAATATTATTAATATAATTAAAATTATTAACATTATTAAATATTATTAATATTATTAATATTATTAAATATTATTAAATATTATTAAATATTATTAATATTATTAAATATTATTAATATTATTAAATATTATTAATATTATTAAATATTATTAATATTATTAAATATTAT
>Ga0123342_1008539_pt1 | contig 12805 bp, 11 predicted proteins | sample Turbeawhitnodule_FD_89960 | JGI IMG/M metagenome (GOLD analysis project Ga0123342, IMG submission 89960) | Root nodule microbial communities of legume samples collected from Mexico - Turtle bean Mexico white nodule | ecosystem: Host-associated > Plants > Roots > Nodule | place: Mexico: Nepantla...
GCGTTCTTGCTCTCAGTATTTGGTGGTTCGGTTACTGACTTGGGCGTTGGAGTGCGATCGGCCGCAGTGGCGCCGCTCTGTTCTTTTGCAGGTTCTTGAAGTGGATCTTGGAGAAGGACGGACGTTTGAAGCGGTGCGCAAGTCGATCCTGAGACGAGGCAAGCTCCTACGTTCTGGTCAACAGGCAGGATCATCTTTCAAAAACACAACTCACTCTTGAACTCTAAAAAATTGTAAAAGTGTATTTTGTGTAAGCAATGGTCGGAACCTTTTTCAGAAAACAAACTCACCCCTTTATAGAAGCTAAAATAGAAACAATTTTAAAACAAGAAAGAGTACGGTCATTAAACTCAACCGACTAAAACACTTTTGAAACAAAAAAGTGTGTGTGTGAATGCATGGATGATCTTAAGACCAAAAGAATGTGTACTAGTTGCAAGAAAAGAAAAACCCTACGTATCCCAGAGACGTAAAATTCAAGAAAATTAAAGGAATGAATATAATACTGAAAATAAAGCAAAGAATATAAATGCAAGTGGGCAAATTAAAACCAGACAAGTCCTATAGTGACCTTGCAGTGAACATTTAGAGCTTACTTACACATTGACACACTAATACACGTTGATTATTATAGATTTTATTGGGATTGCCTTTGGAGCATTTTCCCAAACAGCTGAAAAGTAAATAAAATTATACAAAATACAAAATTACTCAAAATTTTGTGATAATAAATGAATAAAAATAATTGAAGGCAAATTGTTTGTTGAAATGTTTTAAACTTAGCTTCAAATTTGTGTTTGGTGTGGCACTTCAACAAGTACAAGCTGAATCTTCTTTGGTCCTTCGTCTCCTTTTGATAAAGATCCACAAGGCCAAAGGTTCACCTCCAAAAGCTGGCTGAACAATCTTCTGTGTGCACCAAAATTCACCAAATTCTTCCACCAAGAAGCTAAGAAAAAAACAAGAAAAACTAAATTTGAAAGGCTAACTCAAAGGGAATAAGATGTGAAAAAAAGAAAATGAAGTCCAAAAATGACAATCAAGAATTAAATGTACAAATAAAAGCTAGCACAATCCAAAGGAACCTATGAAATACTCTAGAATGGATTACAAAACAAGAAAATCTACAGTGATTAGCAAGAACTAATATAGAATTTGTAATAATTTTTCCAAAGTGTTTTTTTGGTGAAATTTTTATCTTATAATCTCAACTTAACAAGTGACAAAACTCAACAAAATTGAGGTCAAACAGATGTGTATTCACTGAGAAACAAATCAAACAATTTCATGTATAACAAGGCGTTAGTTACTAGAAATAAAGCCTACTTTCAACGTTGGCAGTGGTTGTTCTATATATTATTGCGATTTTTGTACTACAAATTTGATGCTCAAATTTTAATCAAAACAAGGTAACACAATAAGCAATATGTGGTAAAACTTTCAGTGCAAAAAAACAATGAATAAGGTGCAGTAATTTTCAAACCGAGTTAATTATAGAGACTCATTCAACTTTTGCTAATTAAAATAGCGGTCTAACAATGTTGAATCAAGAACATAAATTTTTCTATAACGAATTTTGGTCCCAAATTTTAACCATGTCTTCCTAAAAAAATAATAAATATATTTGCAAAAAAAAATTCAGAATAAAAGAGGCATTGAACTAATAAATGAAAAACCGAGAGCAAAAGTCTTCTCGCTTAGAATATGGTTCAGCACAAAACGTCTTGGCTTTTATGAATTTTATCTTTTTTTGTATTTTGTTATTCAGTATTCCCTTTTAGCTAGATATTTTCAACATGTCAAAGCTCTCAGATAAAAATATCCACAATGTTTGGACGTAAAATGAGTTCAAAATAAAATTTTAAACTAGGTCAAAGTATTACAAATCTGGAAATGAAGGAATCCTAAAGAATCCAATGAATTAATGAACAAAACTACAAGACATGTAAAGGAATTGATGTAAGAGACTTACTAATGAACAAATGGCAAGTTTAGAGACTGAAAAATGTGACAACAAAAAGGCACCAAAGCTTAAACTTAGAAAATATGCAAAGGACTTATCACAAACACAAGGTGTGCGCTAGAAACAGTTTTTCAAACAATTTGCATACAGTTGAAGACTTGTATCAAATTGACAAAATTAAGCAAAATTACAACGTAACAATTGACATGAATTGATTAAGAACAAATAAGAAAACCTAAATGCACAAGGAAATGGAATCAAACACAAAGAACAAATAAGAAAACCTAAATGCACAAGGAAATGGAATCAAACACAAAGAAGAACAACAAGAAAATCATTAAATGAAAACTAACTTTAGAGGCAAAAAATAATTAGTCACTATATTGACTAAATTTGATACTATTCTAAAGACTAAAAGAGGTATTAGTATCTAAAGTAGTTTCTATTATTAATAAAATTTATAAATTAGTTTCTAAATTGGTATCTAATTAGCTAACAAGATTTTAGCTACCAACTAATTCAAATTCTAAAATTTGTAGCTAAAATCTTGGTAGTTAATATTAGATACTAATTAACCAATTAAATGTTAATTAGAAACTAGTTTATAAATTTAGAAACTATTTTAGATACCAATAATTTTTTAGTCTATAAATTAGTATCTAATTAGTCAATATGGTAACTAATTATTTTTTGTCTCTAAAATTGGTTTTTATTCAATAATTTTCTAGTAGTTTAATGAAAAAAAAGCAAGAGCAGTGATGTTGTGGACAGGTTTGCATGCAGACAAAAATTGATGAAGATTAAAGCCATTTTCACTGAACAATTCACAATATAAACCGTTTAAATTGTTTCTATCCCGACCAGTCCTCGGTCATCAACTCAGAGGGTGACCTCAAACATCGCGCACCGATACTTGGTAATGGAAGGGAGCCACGTGAAGTGGGCCCCAGACACATACCCGGGAGTCGGTCAGTCTTTGAGTTGCTACCCTAAGCCCAATGTTGGAGATCGATATCGGACCTCGCCAGTAGCGCGAGAAGATCGGACATCGGCCGTCAGGATGAAGTGGAAGGCCCCGTAAGGTGGGCCCTAGAATTTCATGAAGATAACAGTTAAAGGCAAGAGATATCTGGGAAGCCCAAGGCACGAGGGATCCATGCATGTGGTGTGTATGACGCATGAAGGCGCAACATCATGGATAATCCTAGGAGGTGTAAGGGCCCATTAGAATTAGGGTTTCCAGGGAAGTTACATGCATGGCACATGGATACTTAGGGCACCCACAAAACAGATTGAGCTGGATATCAGGTGCACAAGTTGGTACCTCGGCGGCCACTCCGTTATAGGTTGCACTCTAGTTAAGGGAAGTTCATGTGCCAGATACACTAAGATTACACAATAACGGCACAGGGACATTCTCCAAGGAACCCTAGACAAAGGGTAACAGAACAGAGGTAAACCCTAGCTTCAACCTATATAAAGGGTACTAAGAACCCTAGCAAGGTATGCAGCTTTTAAGACTGAAGCTATTCTATACACTTGGTGTTCTTAGCCCTAATACTGACTTGAGCGTCAGAGTGCAAACGACCTCTAGGGCGCCCCTTTGTCTTTCCAGGTGAGAAGTTTCTTGACGGATAAGGCACAGTTCTCAGGTAAGGATAGGAGGGCCAAAGCAGCTATTGAAGTCAACCGGCAAGAACATTTGGCGCCTACCGTGGGGCCCGTTAAAACAAGGTCCCACTCACAGTTACGTAAGGAGTCTTAACCAGTAATATGAGGAGTACAAGACGAGCAGTAGCTAGATCCGAAGGGAGGGCACCCCCTGAGGGGAATAATGTGACCACGCAGCAGGTCCTAGATACGATGCACGCCCTCCAAGCAGAAGTAGCAGCTTCCCGAGCGGACAACGCAGAATTATGCAGAGCCAATGAGGAATTGCGAAGGCACTTACAACAGGTAGGGGAACGTGCGGCGGACAAGCGCGCACCACCAGTGCCACTTAGGGCACGTCCCATGCCATTCTCGCGAGCGATCATGAATGTCGTGTTACCAACAACGTCTCTAGGTACGAAAGTCTCCTTCAGAGGAACAGAAGACCCAGAAGCTCATCTTACAGCATTCCACACCCAGATGATGCTGACCGGGGAATCTCATGCCGTCTACTGTAAGATGTTGATGAGCACCCTATCAGGTGCGGCCCTAGAATGGTTCATCAACCTCCCCGATGGACACATTACTAGTTTTTATCAGTTTGCCACACTGCTCAGGGAATAATACCTTGTAAACAAGGCCCCCACCCGGCTTTCCTACGATGTTTTTGATGTCAAGTAGTATCAAGGGGAATCCATGAAGGACTACCTGAACAGGTTCGGGATTCAAGTGGTCCGCTTGAAGCCCACCGATGAGGCCATGATAGTTCATGCCTTTGTCAAGGGAATGCTACCTGGGCCCTTCAGCGAATCATTGCTAAGGGTCTACCCAAAGACGTTCACAGAGATTTGACGCCGAGCGTTAGCACACATTGTTGCAGATGATCACATAACACAGAAGTAAGGCCTCGTCGCTCCTGTCTAACCGCGGGCAACCACCCGACCCAAGCCTATGAGAGTCCACGAAGCGACAGTAGAGAAGAAGGGGACGGAAAAGCCCTACAAGCGGGCCCCAAGGGGGGCTCGCACGAGAAGGGATCCTCCCCCAAAACATAACTTCCGAGTGGAGCTCAAGGAATTGATCGCCATCCCTAACATAGTGGCAAAATTGAAGGTACCATCAAGCGAATAGCCACCACATACGAAATTGCCTGGCCCTGGCGCAACAATTAGACGAGTTAGTAAAGAGCGGGTTCCTGAAGGATTACCTACAAGAAGAGACGGACGATCAAACGTTGGTGGCTACGGGAGCGGATCAGGGGCACAAGGTGCCTATTCATGGAGAGGTAAACACTATCTCCGGAGGGTTTTCAGGAAAGGAATGCGCCGCCACCCAAGCGACAGTAGAGGCACCACGGGCAGATCTCGTTACCAACGTCGACCTCGTTCTCACGCAAGCCGACCTCCGAGATATCATACCTCACGATAATGACCCGATGGTAATTTCTCTAGTCGTTGCCGGGAGAAGGGTGCGCCATGTCCTCGTAGATCAAGGAAGTTCGGCCGATGTTATGTTCTTAACAACCTTCAACCGCTTACGGTTATCCACAGACCAATTGAAGCCCTACGCCAGACGTTTGTATGGCTTCGCAGGGAACGAGGTAGAAGTCCATGGGTACATCGAACTAAGTACCACGTTCACAGACAACCTGTCTTCGCGCACTACTCATATTAGGTACCTTGTCGTCGATGCACCCTCGGCTTACAACATACTACTGGGAAGTTCAGCCTTGAACAGGCTGGGGGCAGTTCCCTCCACAAAACACATGAAAGTGAAATTTCCCTCCCTTGAAGGAACAGTAATCACCATCGTGTCCGATCAAGGAGAAGCTAAGAAGTGTTACGAAAACAGCCTAAAGACGAAAGGAAGGATATTCTCTGTCACGTCCAGACCACCAAGGGAAGACGGAGTGACCCGAGAAGAGATCATCCGAGAAAACCGACCCGAGCCTGCCGGAGGTGTGGTACAAAGGGAGATCATAGGGAAGATATTTAAACTTGGGCAATCACTGAGCATAGAGTCGCGGAACCAAATCTCTGAGGTCATAGCACGACACCTCGACGCTTTCGCGTGGTCCGCCGTTGACATGCCCGGCATTGACCCTAATTTCCTGTGTCATTGTCTCACTATGGACCCCAGCGTCCGGCCTGTCCGCCAGAGAAGACGAAAGTTCAACGAAGAAAAGCAACATGTCATCCGGGAGGAGACGGAGAAACTGTTGAGGGTCGGCCACATCAGGGAAATCCAGTACCTTGAATGGCTGGCCAACATGGTGCTAGTAAAGAAAGCAAATGGGAAGTGGAGAATGTGTGTCAACTTCACGGATCTCAACAAAGTCTGTCCAAAGGATTCTTACTCGCTGCCCAACATCGATGCCTTGGTAGATAGTGCTTCGGGGTGTAGGTTGCTCAACTTCCTGGATGCCTTCTCTGGTTACACCCAGATCATGATGCACCCCAGGGACGAATGCAAGACCGCATTCATGATCGAATCATCCTGTTATTGCTATAAGGTCATGCCCTTTGGGCTGAAGAATGCAGGGGCCACCTACTAATGGCTAATGGACAGGGTGCTGGCACCCATATTGGGACGTAAGGTCCAAGCATATGTAGATGACATGGTGGTCACCACCCAACAGAGGGAACAACATGCAACTGGCCTAGAAGAGTGATTCACTACAATAGCGAAATACAAGCTAAAGTTGAACCCGAAGAAGTGCGTGTTTGGGGTTGAGGCAGGGAAATTCCTGGGTTTCTTGCTCATTGAACGAGGAATCGAGGTGAACCCCGAGAAGTGTGCTGCCATAATAAATATGAGAAGTCTGATTTCGGTGAAAGAGGTGCAGCAGTTGACAGGGCGCATGGCCACTCTGTCCAGGTTTGTATTGGCAGGAGGGGACAAGGGTCACCCTTATTTCCAGTGCCTGAGAAGGAACAACAGGTTCGTCTGGACCCGTGAATGTGAGGAGGCTTTCGAAAAATTGAAGAAGTACCTGGCCAGCCCTCCAGTATTGTGCAAACCCAAGCTAAGTACCCCACTCCGTTTGTATTTCGTAGTTACAGAAAGGGCTATTAGTTCAGTCCTGTTACAAGAACAGGACCAGGTACAAAGACCAATCTACTTCGTCAGTAAGGTGTTGCAGGGGTCGGAGGTAAGATACCAGGCCTTGGAAAAGGTGGCCTTAGCAGTAGTCTTTTCAGCAAAAAACTCTTCCATTATTTTCAGAGTTTCACCATAATGGTAATGACCGACTTTCCAATCCGCAAAGTCTTGTAGAAACTAGATGTGGCGAGAAGAATGGCACGATGGGCAGTAGAACTATCTAAATTTGACATACATTATGAACCCAGGGGCCCCATCAAGGGCCAAATCTATGCCGACTTCGTAGTAGAACTCTTCTTAGCAGCTACCCATCAAGAAGGGGCAAATTTCAAGTGGGTACTCTCAGTAGATGGTTCCTCAAACCAACAAGGCAATGGAGCAGGTGTCATTTTCGAAGGTCTGGATGGGTTGCTAATCGAGCAGGCCCTCCGTTTCGCTTTCAAAGCCAGTAACAACCAAACGGAGTACGAGGCCTTGATCGCAGGAATGCTGCTAACAAAGGAAATGGGAACAAGGGGATTGTTGGCAAAAAGTGATTCTTTGTTAGTTACAGGACAGCTCACGGGGGAGTACCAAGCTAAAGACCCTCAGATGGCCGCATATTTAGAATACGTCCAGGTGCTGAAAGAATCGTTTGACGTATTCGAGTTAGTCCATGCCCGAGCAGAATTGCTTGCAAAACTCGCCAGTTCGGGTAAGGGGGCAGGTAGAGGACGGTGATTCAGGAATCCCTGAAGACACCTTGAACGACCACGAACAAAATGGCAGAAATCCAGCATGTTGACACTTCGGAAGGGAGGAGGAGGAGTCATTGATCGTTAACGCAGGAGACAATGAAAACGTCCAGAATAAGCAGGTATCCGGTTGCTGGAGAGATAGTGCCACAGGTTCACCGGATCGAGGTAGGAGAAACCTGGATAACAGCCTATTAGTGTTACCTGGCCGACGGAACACTCCCGTTAGATCCCGCAGAAGCCCGAAAAATAAAGAAAAATTCAAGCAAGTACACTATAATTGATGGAAATTTATTTAGGAACGGATTCACCCACCCATACTGGTATGTGTGGATACTGAGCGATGCACGCGCATCATGGCAGAGCTACACGAAGGAATATGTGGTAGCCATATCAGCGGCTGATTTCTCTCGTCAAAAGCCCTCTGTGCAGGTTATTACTAGCCAACCATGAGGGAGGACTGCACAAGATACGCCCAACGATGCAAGCAGTGCCAACAACACACTGATTGGCACAACGCGCCCACAGAAGAGTTGAGATCGATATACAACCCATGGCCATTCCATACGTGGGGAATCGATATTCTAGGGCCCTTTCCTTTGGCAATAAGGTAGATGAAGTACCTCGTGGTTGCCATAGAGTACTTCACGAAGTGGATCAAAGCCGAACCAGTAGCGCAGATCACGACCCACAAGGTCCAGCACTTCGTGTGGAAAAACATAGTGTGCCGTTTTGGGATCCCGAAGAGGTTAGTATCTGATAATGGTACCCAATTCTCAAGCCAACAACTGGGTAAATTATGTACAGAGTTGGGGATAAAGCAAATATTTGCGTCAATAGAACACCCCCAAACGAACGGACAGGTCGAGTCGGCCAACCGAGTTCTGCTCAGAGGTCTGAAAAGAAGATTGGACAAAGCAAAAGGGATTTGCGCAGAAGAAGTTCCTAGAGTCGTGTGGGCCTACCACACCACCCCTCAATCCTCAACCAAGGAAACGCCATTTAATTTGGTGTATGGTTCGGACGCTATGATCCCAGTAGAGATTCAGGAGAACTCACCATATTTCCAGAACTTCGTGGTCGATGAATCGAACGAAGAAACAAAAGGTGAACCTGGACCTACTGGATGAAGTGACGGAAGAAGCAAAGATCAAAGCTGAAGTCTTGAAAAGGAGGGTGAAGTACAAGTACAGCTCCAAGCTAAGACCTTGGCAGTTCCAGGTCGCCGACCTGGTGATGAGGAAGGCCTACCCGTACCAGTTAGAAAATAAGCTATCTCCCAAGTGGACCAGTCCTATCAGAATAACAGAGGCCCTTGGAAATGGAGCATATAGACTCGAGACATTAGAAGGTGGCGCGATTTAATTGCACTTGGAATGCGACGAACCTAATGTTTTACTTTAGTTAAATCTTGCACTTGTACACATTTATGGGGACACTCTTTTTCCCTTAAAAGGGATTTTTAATGAGGTCACCCGAATAAGAGTTATTCAGTTAAAAGTACATTGCAAATTTAATGAACCTCTCCCTTGTAGTGATAAAGTTAAGAGCGGAAGCAATATGGGTGCCCGAGTGGACCTCCCTCTTACATAAGTTCACCAAGCCCGAGAATAGTACGGTTCGCAGAAACGAACGAAACTCTCCCTTGTGGTGGTAGTCAAGAGCGGAAGTAGTATGGTTCCCCGAGGGAACCTCCCTCTTGCGAGAAATCACCCAGTTCGAGAACGGTATGGTTCGTTAAGATAATGGAACCCTTCCTTCGAAGTGATGCCCAGAGAAGTGGAGGCAGTTTGGTCTCCCCAATAAGCCCCTCTAGTGCAAGTTCACCTAGGCGAAGAAGAACATGGTTCGCGAAAAAAAAAACTAAAGGAACCTCCTTCCTTGAGATGTTGCGCATAAAGCAGAGGTAGTTTGGCCTCCCTAGGTAAACCCCTCTCGTGCAAATACGCCAAGACAAAAGAAGGTATGGTGCAAGTATCGGATTCCCAGTTATACCCTAACTCCATACAGCTAGGGTGAAATTAAGAAAGTAGCCGCCCGTTTGGGGCAGCCAACATCAGGAAGAGGAAGGCGTACGCCCCCTCTCACGTATCAAACTCCACACAGACAAACAACCATGCAAGGCAACAACAGTTATAAAGAAATAAATACCAAGTATACATACAAAGAAGTTTGGTTGACTACAAAATAGATTTACAGAGAGAGTCATCCTCGTGGCACGATCTGGCCGTCCATAACACATCTGGACTCGTCAAAGAGGGAGGGATTTACTTCAGGGTATGCGCAGGCAAACTAAGCGACAACATCTTGAAACCCCTCGCCGTAGGCCGCAGCAGTGCCATTCATAAGCTCCTCTTCGGCCCTTCTGAAGGACTAGGTCTTCTCGGTCAATTCGCCCTCAACTTGCCCTAGGAGGATCTCGCGCTGTGTGCCCCTACTCTCCAGATCAGCCACCTTCCCCTTCAGCTCGACCAAAATTTCATTTAGCTCAATCGTGCGGGTACGCAGAGGTAGGATCTTTGCTTCCAACTCGACCGCCTCCAGGCTCTTGTCTTGAAGGCCCTTGGCGTATTTTTCAGTCTGGCCATCTCCAGGTACAGAGCAGTTTCACGGTTGGCAAAGACTTTGACCCTGGTAGCAAAATCCTCCTCAAGCTTCACCATTTTGGCCTCGAGGTCCCTGGAAGCTTACGTCCTGGCAAGTTCCCGGTTGGAGGCAAACAAGAGGTCTCCCAGAACTTCAGCCACGCGCTCCTGAAGGATATTATCATCTAGGCCCTCCGCCTCACAGCTTTGGAAACGACTAAGCGCTTGTCTGAGCAGCAAAGGGAGGGGCGTGGGGGAGTCCGTCTCTTGACTTCTAGTGGCACTCTCTCCCTCACCCTCCAGGGCAACAGCGGGAAGGGGGGAGGAGGCGCTAGGAGGATGGTACCATTCGCACGAACTTATCATGGTCTTTGCTAAAGACGCGTGACGGGTGGCATGATTGTCTCTTTCTATAAGTTGTTATGCTTTTCAGGGTAGTGAAGGTAGACGTCTCCCCTAAGAGGTCCGCTGGAGCCCAGCGGTATAGAGACTCATAAAAAGAGGTAGGAGGGGGAAACTGAGGAAGGTGGAGAAGCAAAAGATGATGAGGTTGAAGCAGAGTCCGAAGGAGAAACCGGTTCGGGAACTCGCTTCGTACGCTTAGTCATCTTGATGAGAAAGCTAAAAAGAAAAAGAAAGGAGAAACTTTAGAAGGGAAGCGGCGCGACTCGACAACATCAGAAGAAACCCGGAAAACAGAAACCCGAAGCGTGAACAGTAGATATAAATGCACAGGAAATGCGAAAATCGTAAACAGACCCAGGAAGGTGTAATCATGTCACGAACAATAAAATCGTAAGTGGCAAAGCAATCGGGAAGTAAAAATGGTACCTTTCGAGTGTTGGAATCCGGAGGCTTGAAGAGGGGAAAGAGAAGAGAGTGTTTTTCTGCGCAGAGAGCTAAGAGGAGGCTCGTGCAAATGAAAGTGATGAAACAGTAGTGGGAGCGCAAGGGTTAGGATGTTTGAACAGTGCACGAAGAAGTTCAAGCGCCAACGAATCCCAGCCATCGATCTTGACGCGTGTACATAGATCACGCGAAGAATGATGGAACGTCACTTCGGTGTACTGTTCACACTCGCTACCCAGTGCCACGTAGGTCGCGCAGCGCGATCACTTAGTTTCTTTACTGAAACAAATTACAGCTTGAGACTGGGGGGCTTGTGTCCCGACCAGTCCTCGGTCATCAACTCAGAGGTTGACCTCAAACATCGCGCACCGATACTTGGTAATGGAAGGGAGCCACTTGAAGTGGGCCCAGACACATACCCGGGAGTCGGTCAATCTTTGAGTTGCTATCCTAAGCCCAATGTTGGAGATCAATATTGGACCTCGCCAGTAGAGGGAGAAGATCATACATCGGCCGTCAGGATGAAGTGGAAGGCCCCGTAAGGTGGGCCCTAGAATTTCGTGAAGATAACAGTTAAAGACAAGAGATATCTGGGAAGCCCAGGGCACGAGGAATCCATGCATATGGTGTGCATGACGCATGAAGGCGCAACATCATGGATAATCCTAGGAGGCGTAAGGGCCCATTAGAATTAGGGTTTCCAGGGAAGTTACATGCATGGCTCGTGGATACTTAGGGCACCCACAAAACAGATGGCGCTGGATATCAAGTGCACAAGTTGGTACCTCAATGGCCACTTCGTTATTGGTTGCACTCCAATTAAGGGAAGTTCATGTGCCAGATACGCTAAGATTACGCGATAGCGGCACAGGGACATTCTTCGAGGAACCCTAGACAAGGGTAACAGAACAGAGTTAAACCCTAGCTTCAACCTATATAAAGGTAACTAAGACCCCTAACAAGGTACGCAGCTTTTAAGACTGAAGCTATTCTATACACTTAGTGTTCTTAGCCCTAATACTGACTTGAGCGTCGGAGTGCAAACGACTAGGGCGCCCCTTTGTCTTTACAGGTGAGAAGTTTCTTGACAGAGAAGACACAGTTCTCAAGCAAGGATAAGAGGGCCAAAGCAGCCGTTGAAGTCAACCGACGAGTCGAGTCAACCGACAAGAACAGTTTCTAATAGATTAAATGGTGAAACAACAAAGAAAACACAATTCGAACTGATTAAATTGACTAAAACAACGAGAATAATCAAAACAAAGAAGAACCAATGAGGTTGTGCAACAGAAAACACTACAAAGTGTTTGATAAAATTAAACAGTGGAATTGTGATATTAATCGATGGAAAGAAGTGATAAAACTTGAAATAAATGGTTGGATTTGGATAAGAATAGAAGAACACAAAGAAAACAACAAGGAAATTGAAGAACACACATGGAACTACACGGAACATGTCAAAAAATTGAACTTAGCTGGACAGCTTTTCCTTGGATCTTGCTATCTCTGATCTACCTGATGCAATCCGTGTGATGAGTTATTAGAGTGAATTGAATCGGCAACGGAAGAGAATGTAGATGCACCAAAATTGGAGAGGAATTAGTGAAGAAATTGAGTGATTTATGATGGAAGAGGCCCCAGCACCCAAAAGAGCGTCTAGGACCAACCTTGCATGAAAGGCAACCAAGAGAGTATCTAGGACCAACCTTGCATAGAGGGCATCCACAAGAAGTGTATAGGCCACACAAGAAGTGTCTAGGCCACACAAGGAGCATCTAAGAGAGTTGACATCCAAGAAAGGTGACGTCCAAGAAGGCCCAACAAAGTGTAGCTTAGTCTTATTTGTGGTGTAAATAGCATAGCCTTATGAACCTTTGTTTAAATTCTGCAAATTAGGATTAAGGAGGAGTTAACCTAGATTA
>Ga0123342_1008540_pt1 | contig 12804 bp, 11 predicted proteins | sample Turbeawhitnodule_FD_89960 | JGI IMG/M metagenome (GOLD analysis project Ga0123342, IMG submission 89960) | Root nodule microbial communities of legume samples collected from Mexico - Turtle bean Mexico white nodule | ecosystem: Host-associated > Plants > Roots > Nodule | place: Mexico: Nepantla...
CATTTAATTAAGCTTCAGTTTTACTCATTAATCACGGACTTTCTCACATAGGGTTTAGTTATCATGGTTGTAAGTCGCACGATTGTTTTGTAGCGAACTTCAATGAGCCCCACACTTCAATTGGGTTTCGCAACTTAACTTTGGCGCTCCTAAAACGTGTTTTCAGCTTGCAATTCCCATGTTGAAATTGTGATTTTAGTTGATGAATCCTCCTTACAACAATGACTTTCCACATGTGACAAGATTTCAATTCATGATTCCTCGTAACACAAAGTGTTTGTGGTTTGAGGACGATGAAGGTCAATTTTTTCGTTTGCAATGTTTTAGGCTTCAGGATACGCATATATCACACTGAAATCTTCATGATAATACATAATACAGTTAAATGTTTGGTGATAACATTGAAGATATGTTTAACATGTTTTTTTTAATTTTAATTAGTGTTTAAATTGATATGTATGAAATCTATAAAAATAATAAAAATTAGAGATGCGAAGGACAAATCAGATGATTGAGTAGAAGAGATGAAAGGTAAAGTTGGGAAGAACTTACTCAAGATTACAAGTTTGTTACAGGTTTGTGAACTTTTATGTATCTTGGTATAAAAATTGAAATATTTCTAAAATACTTCTATTATTTTTTTATAAAAAAAAGTTTTAGGATACACAAGAAGAACTTAACAAGTTTGAAGAGAACATACTCTATTTAATTCTTCCAATAAAATATTTTGTTCAATCCGTATGCACTATTTTTTTAATAAAATATTGTTAATTTTGTACGTAAATTTCGTATGTAAAATGCCAATTATTTTCCGTACGGACAAATTTATTTATACCTATAGATCAATTCCTTCAAAATTATTCATGTGTCATGGTGCTCTATTTTCTACTAATTTGTTCTACGGATATTGGGTGGAAAATTAATTTGTATTTGCTTATGAATAAATCAATAGATAGTTCAAATTTATACACATATTTAAATCGGTACATAAATATCCCCAGGTAAACAATATATTTTATCTATAGATCCTAATCTCTGTGTAAAAAAACTTAGGTAACTGTACTAGTGCTTACGTCAACTAGATTCTTCATAAAAATCGTCGATAATATAATATACAATTTCTTATGCTGATAAAAAAAAATACAATTTCTTATAATGATTAGCTCAACTAGATTCTTAATCAGGACAAGTGGACAATTCTTTATTAAGCATTTCATTTTCCTTTTCTTTTTTTTTTTAGATGATATATATATATATATAAATATATAAATATGATAGATTTTTAGTTGTAATTATTTTCTTTTTTCAGTTATAACATTATAACCGTTATAAGTTATAACTACTTTACTATAACACAAATATTAAATAACACAAACATTAAATAAAAGTTAAGTTTAGAAATCAAAATAATTAGTTACTATTTGACTAAATTAGATAACATTTTATAAATTAAAAAAATTATTAAATTTATAAAAAAAATTTATTAATAAAAATTTATAATTTTTTTTTAAATTGGTATCTAACTATTAGCTACTTACTACTTTATATTATAAATTAATCTCTATTAGTCTTTTAGAAATTATTTTAAAATCTAAAATATTAGTAACTAAAACTTAGTAGCTAATTTAGATACAAATTTAGAAATTATTTTATAATTTTTTATTAATAATAGAAACCACTTTAGATATGAATAATTTTTTAGTCTCTAAATTAATATCTAATTTAGTTAATATAGTGACTAATTATTTTTTGTCTCTAAATTTGGTTACTATTTAATGATTTTCTTGTAGTGTTCTATAAGTTATAACTACTCTATTGTAACTACTCTATCAATTTATGTTATTTCTTATCTTTTATATTTTTTTGTGCTATATAAATATAATTTTCAATAATGTAAGTGTGTAACAATTCTTGATTAATAAAATATATCATTTTCTTTTTTCTCTTTTCTCTTCTTTCTCTAAATGTTATTTTTTATGAAAATCATTTTCCTTTTTATAAGAGCAACATAGATGCCAATTTTGACACACATGATATGTTTAAGCATTTACTTACTTCTATTTCTGATAATGATATTGTTGTGCCTACGTTAGTGATATTCACTAGCACAAAATGTATAAACAACGACTATTTATTTAATGTGGTTTTAGGTTAGTCGCTGTCATTCAAAACGCGGTGGTATTTTTGAAATTAATTTCATTTACGAATGCGGTTATTTAAATAGCCGCATTCTTAAATCAAAATGCATGATTTACGAATGCGGCTATTATAAATAGCCGCATTCTTAAATATTTTTTACCCTAATTTTGAAGCGCGCCACTTACACTTTCATACTTTCTTTCTTTTTGGCGCTTCGCGTTTTCTCTTTGTTTCTGCTATGGTGTTCCTCCCTTCTTCTACGAGTTTCATTGTGTTCTCGTATAATTGTAAGTTCGTTTCGATTCGTTCTCTTTCTTCTTCACCAATGGTTTATAAATTTTTTTCGTTTCACTTATTTGTTTGTTTTTTTGCATTGGCGAAGGGTTCCCTGACGCTTCATTTTCTATTTTGTTTTTGCTTTTGTGCTTCCTCTCGTTTTCTACGAGCCTTCATTGTCTTCTTTGTGCCATTGTATGTTCGTTTCGAGTTCTCTTTCTTCTTAACCATTGGTTTATATATATATTTTTTTTGTTTCTCTTATCTATTTGTTTTCTTGTATTGACGAAGGTCACCCTGCTTCATTGCCTGCTGTTTGGGTTATTGTTATGTCGTATTTGCTCCGTTGTTATTGCTGCCTTAGGGTTTAGAGTTTTATTTTTTTTAAAATAATTAAATAAGAATGCGGCTATTTACCATAGCCGCATTTATAAATCGCATTTACGAATGCGGTTAAATAGCCGCACTCTTAAATCTCCGATTTAAGAATGCGTTTTGATCAAGTGCGGCTATATAGTCGTTCTTATAAATGTAAAATAGTTGCATTTGTTTTGACTTTCTGCACTAGTGATTGTTTCTTCAGTTTCTGAAATTGTATTACCATCCAATCTTCCTGCTACCTGCTACTAATTCTTCTACATCATTGAATTTAATTGATACTGATGTCTCACAACACCAACATTCTGATCCACAACAACATTCTAATCCACAACCTTCATCTGTTTGAGTTTCTACTCGTCTCAAACAACAACTTGGATACTATCATTTAAAGAGGTGATACAACATGATTGTTGGAAAGAAGTTATGCAACGTGAACTTGATGCTCTTGAGTCTAATGAAACATGGTCTTTGATGGATTTGCCTATTGGAAGGCGTCCTATTGGGTGTAAATGGGTTTTCAAAACCAAACATAAACTAGACGACACCATTGATAGGTACAAGGCTCATTTGGTTGCCAAAGGATATACTCAAACCGAAGGTATTTAGTATTTTGAGACTTTCTCTCCGGTAGTTAAAATTACTACCATTCGATTTATTTTGTCTTTAGCAAGTGCTAAGGGATGGATTCTTCATCAACTAGATGTGAATAATGTTTTTCTTCATGGTGATCTTGTTGTGGGCCTTACTCTTTCTCATCCAACGGAAGTTCGTAAACATAGAAAATCTTTATATGAACTAAAGCACGCGAGTCGACAATGGAACTCAAAACTAACTTAGACTATAATACAACTTGGTTATGTTCAAAGTACAATTGATCATTCTTTATTTATTCGCACAGACAATCATTCTTTCACCGCTCTGTTGATATATGTTATATGTTGATGACATTATGTTGGTTGGCAATAATCTTCAGAAAATCCAGGGTGTTAAAACACATCTTCATGACTCATTTAGTATCAAAGACCTTGGTACTCTTCGTTATTTCTTGAGATTTGAGATAAGTTGTTCACCTTCTGGTATTGTTTTCAATCAACGGAAATATTGTTTAGATCTTATTTCTTATAGTGGTTGATTGGCTTGCAAACCTGCCTCTTCTTCCATGGAACCATCTTATCCTCTCTCTGAAAGTGAAGGTTCATTACTTTTGAATCCAAGTGAATACAGAAGATTGATTGGGCGTTTGTTATCACTAGAGAGGATAATGAAATGTTGGTTGGAGCTATATCTGAAGCTGAAGTAAAGGAGGCGGTTTGGAATTGTGACAACTCTAAAAGTCCTGGTCCGGATGGGTTTAATTTTGGTTTTTTATAATTTTGTTGGGATATTATAAAAGGAGATGTGATGAATACGGTACAAAGTTTTGCAGAGGGTGGAAGTTGGCCGAAAGGTACTAATGCTTCCTTTATTAGTCTTGTCCCAAAGGTTATAAATCCACAACTTTTGAATGACTTTAGACCGATTTCATTGGTGGGATGTGTGTATAAAATTGTATCTAAAATTCTCTCTTCAAGGTTGAAAATGGTGTTGGATAAAGTTATTGACCCTAGGCAGTCTGCTTTTCTGGAAGGAAGGGGTTTGTTGGATAGTGTGTTAGTTGCTAATGAGACCCTTGAGGAGGTAAAGAGGAATAAGAAGGAATGTGTGGTGTTTAAGGTGGATTATGAAAATGTTTATGACTTAGTAAGTTGAGAGTTTATTTACTACATGCTAGGAAGATTGAGATTTTGTGGAAAGTGGATTGAATGGATTAAAAACTGCTTAGAATCTTCCTCGATATTTGTGCTGGTAAATGGAAGTCCAACAACTGAGTTCAAACCAATGAAGGGTCTAAGATAAGGGGACCCTTTAACACCCTTTCTTTTTCTCATTGCGGCTGAAGGACTTGCAGGGGTAGTTAGACAAGCAAAAGAAAAGATGTTAGTAAAGAGTATTGAGGTCAGGGAAGGGCGAGTAAAGGTGAGTATGCTGCAATATGCAGACAACACCTTATTTTTTTGTAAAGCTTCAATTCAAAGTGTTTGGATCTTAAAAGCAATTCTGAAGTGCTTTGAACTTGCCTTTGGTCTTAAGGTTAATTATTCCAAGAGTAAGGTTGGTGGAGTGAGTGTGAACATCAATCAGACGATGATTTTTGCCCCTATTATTAACTGTGATATTATAAAGGCACCTTTTAGTTATTCGGGGGTGACGGTGGGCGGGAATCATAAGAGGTATGCTTTTTGGGAAGGGGTGCTCAATAAGTTACGAAGTAGGCTGTGCTCTTGGAAAGGGAAATCCCTCTCTTTGGCTGGCAAAGTATGTCTTATCAAATCGATGTTTTCATCCTTACCATTATTTTATGTCTCCTTATTTTGTATGCTGGCTACTGTGGTGAAGGAAGTGAAAAGAATACAAAAGATATTTTTGTGGGAGTGGGGCTCAGAGAACATGAAAATTGCTTGGGTGGCATGGCATAAGGTTTGTGAGTCAAAAGACAAAGGTGGATTAGGAGTAATTGATAAAAGGAAATTTAACTTGGCTCTTCTAGGGAAATGGATTTGGAGACTTAAGTCTGAAAAGAGAAGTTTATGGAAGAATATTATAGATTCTAAGTATGGTGGGTGGAAGGGGTTAAGGTCGCAAGTTCATAACTGTAAGGAATCGCTATGGTAGAGGGACATTAGGAATGTTTGGAATTTAGAGGAGTGGGGCAATGACTTTGAAGATAGAGGTAGGTGGGAAGTAGGGGATGGAAAATAAATTAGGTTCTGGGAGGATAAATGGGTGGACAATGTTTCTTTAATGCATAAATTCCCTATACTTTTTTCGATATCCTTAGATATTGATCGCACTCTATCATAAGTTGGGGTTTGGAGTAATAATAGTTGGTCGTGGGAATTGAGTTTGAGAAGGAATCTCTTTGTGTGAGAATGTAGTCTGGCTGACCTTTTATTGGAGGGGTTGGATAACAAGAGGTTAACAAGAGAGGGTGAAAATACGACTGATAAATGGATTTGGAGGGATGTAGAATCTACGAACTTATCTGTGAAGACAACCTATAATATTCTCCTGGGGGAGGAGGCTACAGGATCTGGGGAACCTTTTGTGGAGTTCTGGACATTAAAGACTTTACTATCATCACATTTTACGGCTTGAAGGGTGTTATGTAATGCGATTGTCACTAAGGACAATCTCTTGAGACGTGGTATAACTATGGCGTGTGTTTGATGCCCCTTATATGGGGTGGAAGAAGAGACGGTAAGGCTTCTATTTTTTGATTGTAGGGTTTCTTGGAGAATTTGGGGAATGTGTCTTGAGTGGTTGGGATCTTCTTTGGATCTACATTGTGATGCACAAATGCATTTTAAGATGTTTAAACCTATAGGTTTGAAACATGCTATTATTAGGTGTTGAGGGGTATTTGGGTAGGAATTGTAAGTGAAATTTGGAACCACGGGAATAAGGTTGTTTTTAGAATGGATGCGTAGATTTAGTGGAGGTTTTTACGGCGGTACAAAGGAAGACTTGGTCTTGGGTCACGGTAAAGGAAAGATTGGTTGATTTCTCTTACTCAGACTGATGTTTGGAACCTCAATGTTGTATACGGTATTTGAAAGATTGATTTTTGGTGCTCCATGGTTAATTTTTTGGTTAATGTTTTTGTCCAGGTTTGGAAGTTGTGGTGTGTTTTGCAGGTTTCTTGGTTTTTTCTATCTAGTAGGTTCGGGTTGATGGTTTTGCTCAAGGGTTGCGGTAAAGGAAAGTGTATTTGACTTATTATATTCAGTTTGACGTTGGACTTTATATGGTGTATGAGTTTTGATAGATTGATGTGTGGTGCTTATAACTTCTGTTCTGTCCAGACTGGGAAGTTGTAAGGTGCTTTGTGCATGTCTTTTGGTTTATGTATCCTCCACGCAAGATCGATTTGTTGATGTTGGCACTTGGTTATTTGGAGCTCTTCACCCTACTGTCAAAGATCTTGTTTAGTAGTTAGATTTTATGTCCTATTTGAGGGTGTAGTCTCTTTGGTGGATTGATGTAATTGTATTTGTTGGGATTATGTATCTTGATTTGGTAGGTTTATGGTTAATTTGTTGTAATTTCTGGTGATCCTTAGCTGGTTGGGTACTAGGAAACTTGTTTTGGGTGTTTTGTATAAGGACTGGAACACCCTTGAAGTGTCTCATTTTATTTTATTTATTCTTTGCTGATAAAAAAAATAAAAAAATTGATGCCTCCAATATAGTAACATTTATATTAGTAAGAAGGATAGACTTTTATCTCATCTCAATAGCTAATAATAATGAATGTACGCATACAATATAATAATGACATACAAATTACTCAGGAGGAGCAGTATAAAATACTTTGGATAAAGTAATTATTATCTTGATTTTATTGTTGGCTTACATAGCACTTTATCATAAGTTCTGTCGCTTACAACACACCCAAAATATTTATTCACTAAACTTCGACAAGAAGAAAAAAAAAAGAAAAACAACAAATTACACAATCTCACGTTGGTAACAGAGAATTTATGGAACATAAACAACAATGGGGCTCCTTACCTGATGGGTGCCATCATCCCAAGTCAAAGAAGAAGAAACCAAGTTTGCATTAATGGTTCCTTGAATCCTAAGGGTGAAGGACAACCTCTGACCCACAAATGTGAAGGTCAAAACATTTGGCACTACTTGGATGTTTAAAGAAGATGGATATCTAGATACTATTGCCCTATATGTGGATCTAGCTGATCCAACATTAGTGACAGTTCTACCATAAGTGACAGTGTTGTTACTTGAGCGAGCGGTTGATAGAGTAAAAGATGGGAGGTTAAGGTTGAAAACAGATCCTCTATTTGCTGATGTACAAGTATTGTTATCTCCTGTAATGATTTGCAGATTTTGTGTAGTATAACCTTGTCCACACAGAAAATTAACATAATCATTCGGACCAACATCATAGACTAGTCCAGGATTTACTGCCTTCAAAGGATTGATTTGCCCCGCACCGTAAGCAAATTCAGCACCCGGATTAAGTGCAGGATTCAGAGGGGTAGCTATAAATGATAAACCAACAAATTTGGTCGTAAACATATATATACTTGACCATTAAGATATACCACAAAATAATTGAACTTAATCTAGTTTTTCCCAACACAAATGTACATTAGGTAGTAATGCATAAGGTTTTAGGTTATCATATTTAAGAAAATGAGTTACTCATGATCTCACAACAAAAATAAAAGTTCCATATCTATATATGTGTAAATGAAATCATATATGTGTATTCAAATTAAAAACCCCAACAATAACCTAAGTGAGGAAAGAAAAGAAAGAACTAGTCTTTTTAAATTAACCATGAAGGGTTCTTGAATTGAGAGATAAGAAAAGGGCATAAAATGAGTTTAGCATGCATGGATGACAAGGAAACCATTACCAGTTGTCATCAATGCGGATTTAAGTACAGCAGGAGACCAGCTGGGATGAAATGATTTGACGTAAACAGCTGTTGCAGTAACATGAGGGCATGCCATTGAAGTTCCAGATAGTATATTGAAATAAGATAGTCTACTATCTCCATTAATTCCAGAAATAGGAGAAATTGGAGAATATGCAGCCAGAATGTCAACTCCTGGAGCTGCTATATCAGGCTACAACATCAAGAGATAACTTATATATAAGCAAATGACCTTGAATTGGTTGGATTGATTGTATATTGTACTATGAAGTTTACCTTAAGAATGTTTGGAGTGATCTTATTTGGACCTCTTGATGAGAAAGGAGCAATGTAAGGGGCTGATGAGTCTATTCCTTCGTAACTTTGGAATATGGTAGCTGTTGGATTACTACAAATCAGTAACATGATATATAAATTAGTTTATTCAAGACTAATTGAGCAAATTTTTTTAGAACTTATGTATGATCTTTATGTGTTGATGAAAACTTTTGTACCTGGTTGACTTTAAATAATTAAAGACGAAATTCCCATCTCTTGCACTAATGTGAATTGTTGGCAATGCATGTACATCTGCGACAAGTAAAGGCGATACACTGTTGAATATGACACCAGCAGCTCCAGAAGCAAATCCCACATATGGAGGAGGAAGATAGCCATCACAGAAAACAATTTTCCCTCTCACCAAAGCTCCATTTAAAGAATTATATTCGCACGTACTAAGCAATGCTAATGTTAGAATGGAGTTTTGAATTGTACAATAGAAAGATTAGAAACAAATTACCAAATAATAAGGCAAAATTACTTTTCCAATTCCTTTAATTATTTATAAAATTTAATTTTCTTTTCTCAATATATTACAAGAAAATAATTAAATAAAAATTAATTAATTATTATATTAACTAAATTAATATATTATTTTAAAAATTAAAAAAATAATATAAAATAATTTTTATTATTTTTAAATTGATATCTAATTAAATATCAATATATTCTAATATACTAATAATATATTAGAAGAATTAATAAAGGTTTATAATTTTATTATATTTAAAAATCAAACTTGTATTTTTTTGAAATTAATGTTGGTACCTGGATGTGGAACTATTAAATCCAGGAGCTGGTACATCTCCACCAAAAACTAAAGGGTAACCATTCTGTGTTGGACTAAATGTATTCACTGAAATTCCCTGTATATGTTGAGAGAAATCTTTTGTTACTTTTTAAATATTTAAAAAAATAAGTAAAAGAATTTAAAGGGATAATTACCCGGATGATCTGGCCATTGCCCAGTTTGAGATCACTGAAAAACTTTCTGTCTATAGTGGTGGCGGCCACAGAAATGAGCCAGGGTGCAACATTCGAGATTGAAGCACGAACTGGACCCAAATTGTCTGCAGTTTTAGAAGTTAATATGCCCCTCTTCATTGCATGGAAAGCTCCTATTGCAAATTCATCGTCAAAATATTGCGGGTGTTTGATGACTGTTGATCCCACTGAAATAGAAATAATATCAACACCATCCGCAATGGCTGCATCAAATCCTGCAAGAATGTCAACAGTATTACAACCCGATGTCCAACAAACTTTATACACAGCAATGCGTGCTGATGGAACTCCTCCTCTTGCTGTTCCTAAGCCAAACCCAAACAGATTTGCATTGGGAACACGGTTTCCAGCAGCAATGGATGCACAATGAGATCCGTGACCACCAGTATCAGTTGGAGATATGATGTCCTGTGGCCTGAACTGACCCCCAATGCGAAAATATCTTGCTCCAATTACTTTGCTACAAACAAATCATGAAACAAACATTAATAGATAAGTAATGTAATGGTTACTTTTATCTTTTAATAATTATTACTTTGAAAATATTACTTAAGTTTAGGTGTATATGTTTACTATTGAGGTGGATGTTGTTCAAATTTGACATTTGACATGAAAAAATTTAAAATGTGAGTTTAAAAATTGAAACCAGACATGTTGTTTATGTATATAAGAAACATTACTTACTTATTGCAAGTGAAGTTATAGCATGTTCCAAGAAACATTACTTACTTATTGCAAGTGAAGTTATAGCATGTTCCCTTCCATTTCTGTGGTGGTGGACCAAAGCCTCCACCAGTAAAGCTATTGGCATTAGAAATCCAAATTCCACTATCGATTACTCCAACAATTGTGTTACTTTCTTCATTTGCTCTTGGGACATTTTCAGGGAAGTTAAGGAAGTTCCAGGACCTTGATGTTTGGACATTGTGGACTCTATCTGGAATAACAGACACCACACCATCCATTCCTGTCCAAAAATTCCATTTTTTCACATTAGAGTTACACATATTAATGTAGGAATATGACAAGAACCAAAACCAAAAATATATTTATGAATAAAGCAAAAAAGTTGATGAAAATGTGGTCTGAGCTAATAGACACATATGTACAATTGGAATATTTCAAGTACTCTGTTTATTAATATATTTTAGTTTTTTTTTTTTTAAAAAAAGAATTACCTTTCATTCTCTCTGATTCTTCCTTGGTTAGCCTTGCCACAAATCCATTAAAGCTCTTGTAACGGTGCAACAAAGTATCTGATGCAAATTTGCTGGATGGATATATATGTCATATGGAATTTTAATGGTTAGTTAAAAAATTTCATATTCTTGATTGATAATAGGTTTAAAATAAAAGAATTATTCTCTTTTTAGAACAATTTATTACATTATTTTTTTTTCAGTCCTCCAAAATAGCATTTAAGTCAAACAAGATTCTTTGTATTTGAAAATGTTAGACAAACAATGTTAAGTGAGTTGAGTAGAAACGATTAAGGATTATATATGAACCTGCCGAGGACAATTTGAACCATACTGGTGTGAAATGATTCTGTGATTTCCATGCCCTTTGGATATTCTCCCATGTAGACTATGTAAGTCTGTAGTATGAACAAGATAAATTAAAAAAATGAAAAAGAAATTTAAAATAATAGTCCCACTTAGTGAATTTCACATGGATGCTTAAACATTGAAAATATTATGATGCATAAAATCATTTTTAAGTTAATTTTTTATTTTGAATATAATCCAAACCCTTCTTAACTTGAAAAGTAATCTAATATTTTCTTTAAAAAAATATGTATTATTAGATTTATTTTAAAAAATCATAAAAGGATAAAAACCTAAGAGTAATTTATGGAAAATATAACTTCTCACAGATAGAAGAAAGGTGAAAATGGTGAAAATTAGTTGAGGAAAAAAATAAAGTACAAAGTGAAGTATTATAGAAAAGAGATACCTCAAATATATGTTTGCAAAAGTATATTTCTGTAAGTACAAATAGTTTCAATTGCTAGGTCAAACAATAGTGGATATATATTATTTACCTTTCGATCATCTTTAGAAAATGAGGGAGTCAAGAGCAGAATACATGTAAGAATTTGAAGAAGATGCGACAATCCTAAAGACTTCATCTTTCGGTGACAGTAATCTTGATTAAATGATGAATGCGTTTTCAAACTCTTTCAACCTGTGAATAAGTATGTATTTGAAACTTATGTTAAGTATATATTTGAAACACATACCACAATGCTCATATACTAAAATTTGATATTGGAAATGGTAAATAGAAGTATATATACATAATAAATATAGAATGAAAACAGTAACAAAGTAGATTAGCAAGAAGAACATCATTTTAATCTGCACAACAAAGTGGATAGGGTAGCTTTACTATGTACTTAAAAGGTTGATTTTGTGATTTTTTATTTATTTGTAGATTACTGTTATTTTATCAATTTTGTTCTCTGTATGAGGGTTAGACCATTCCTTAAGTGCACTGATTTAATTTAATTGCTAATTGTCGATAAAAAATATTATTTTATCAATGGTGGTTGAAGTTGAATTGGATAGATTGATGAATGTGTGCAATTTATTATTTTCTTTGAAAAATTTTTTTTAAAGCATTTTAGTCATAAAATTTTAAACTACTCTAAATTTTGTCCAGAATTTCATGTATGTTAAATTTCAAATGACATTAACATTTCACCATGATTTTAAATTATTACTAAATGGGGTCTTCAATGCACCATGTACAGTCAACTATCACTACAAGAAAATAATGAAATAGAAACCAATTTTAGATACCAAAATAATTAGTTGTAATAGTAACTAAATTATAGACCATTTTAGAAACTAAAAAAAAATTGGTTTTTAAATTAGTTTATATTATTGTTAAATAGTTTCTTAATTGGTATCTAATTAGTAACCAATATTTTTCTACCAAATTTAGAAACTAAATAATTGGTAGTTAAATTTTTATCTGTCATATATTAAGCTTTTTTTTTTTATTTCTTGTTTTTGTAATTATCTTCAACTTACTCCCTAACACCAAAGTCACACAACCATTTACCTTTTGAAATTCATCTATTTCCAAATCATTGCATTGTGAAAGTTATATAGTGAAAGTTATAGGATGAATTCAAGTTAATTATTATTTTCAAAGAAAAGTGTGCATTGGCAA
>Ga0123342_1008541_pt1 | contig 12804 bp, 15 predicted proteins | sample Turbeawhitnodule_FD_89960 | JGI IMG/M metagenome (GOLD analysis project Ga0123342, IMG submission 89960) | Root nodule microbial communities of legume samples collected from Mexico - Turtle bean Mexico white nodule | ecosystem: Host-associated > Plants > Roots > Nodule | place: Mexico: Nepantla...
CGCAGCTGGACATGTGGCTCGCATCCAGTCGTACACGTGCCATCATCTGGAGCCTCCTTGACTTGGGCGCTGCTTCTGACTCTCTTTTGGCTAAGTTACTTATGCATGGTACTGCCCAGTGCACAGCTAACTTGGGAGTGCGATCTCTATTGGAATTGGCGAGTTAGGGTGCCTTTGTACACCTTCCCTGTGGTCTCGCCGGCCGCCTTCATAATCTGCACCACCTTCATCTTCGGCGATGTGCTTGCTGTGGCGATCTCCAATCACTTGGTCGCCTGAGTTTACATTTGGCGACTTCATCTTTAACCTGGTGATCGCCGGTTCTGGTATGCTGGAGATCGGAGAACGCCAACTTAATAACTGGCGACTTCACGAGCCCCCCGACTTCTTTCCCTTCTGCCAACCTGGCGTCTTGTCAACACGCCGATACTGTAGCTTGATACCACGTCATCACTTCCGACTACCAGGGCGGTACAAGTTTGATTTCTAGGTGTAGAGTTCCATGATTTTGTGTACTTGGTTTCTGAGTCTAAAGTTCCCCGATTTTGTAGTTGATTGTCGTTTCATATATGGCGGCCTGAACATGATAACAACTTGATTTTATTTTAGTGTTTCTTTTAACCGCTTAAAACATTATTGTTTAAACGTTTATTTCATCTTATTGGTCTAATTATTAAGAACATTTATTTTTTTCTCATCGATTTTAGTTTTTCAAGATAATTATCTTGTTTTGTCGGTTTTAGTTTGTCGAGATAGTTATCTTGTTTTTAATGGTTTTAATTGTTGAGACACTTATAAAGATTGAAGAAGTTTCTTCACATGTTTGTTGTAGAAAATAGCTTTCAAGGTTTATAATATTATAATTAGTAGTCAATATAGGTTAGAGGTTAGTTAAAGTAGCTTTTTGCATTGTGATCTTACCTCATATCCCTAACCAAGGTAGTGAGCTCAAGCACAAGAGGTTCTTTAAAAGGTTTCTCAAAATCTACCTTAAGTTTTCTCAAAATCAATTTTCTGCACTGGTGTTCTTTTATTAAATCTTTTTCAAAATTTAGTTTTGCCACACAAAAAGTTTGTTTAAGCCTTTTTTATTACCGTTAAGCTGAGTTGGAAGTGGTTTGGAAATTATCTTTTGTTTTTTCAAGAAACAATCTATTTATTTTAACATCAACATGTTTTTTTTATAATAACTTTTAACTGTTTTTTTGAAAAACTGTTATAAACTGTTTTCTATGAAAAAAAAAGGACACATCTCACATGAAAAGTAACAGAGCTATCATGTTTTAAAACACAAATAAAAGAGTTTTCAGTGAGAGATAAAATCTTTGAATGATTTTTTGAAAGGTTCTCTTAAAGAAATTCAAGTGTGATTGTTCATTGTGTGCCTTGGTCAAGGTTTGAAGTGTTGTCACGTGCTACAGAAAAGTGTTGTTGTTTTCAATTTCTTGCATCTTCTTTTCAGGTGTTTTCCTTCCTTATTCTTTCTTGTGTAAAGGTGATTGTATAGGCACTTCTTGATAGGGTTTTTTTAAGTGTAAGAGCTGCTCAAATAGTGTTTTTCAGCATTGTGTGTCTTGTTCTTGAAGGGTTCAAGAACCACAAAGTTTTTTAACAATTTTGGTTTGATTTAGTGGAAACCACGGACTGGATGTAGCACTTGATAAGTGAACCAGTATAAAATGTATGTGCATTTTTCTTCTCAATCCCAACACTCAATTCTGCAAAACTGATAATCTGAAATAAAATAAATCTGTTGATTTGAAATTGAATTTATTATTTCTGTGTTGTCACATACTGTTCTTCAAGATTCTGAAAAAGTTATTGGTTTCTTGTGGATATCTAAATATGTGTGTTGGCTGATTAAAGAAAGTAATAAAATCTTAAAAATAACTTTATTCAAGATTCACTTTCTCTTCAAGATTGTTCTTAAAGATTTAAATTTGGATTTATTGGTGTAAAATCTTTCTAAAACTTTGTTGCTGTCAAGGTGATTACACTGTTCTGGAAAATTACTCATTTAATCTCAAACTAATCTAGTCAAGGTTCTGGATTTGATAGAGTAATCAGAAAATAAATTTGTTCTTTCTAAAATCAATATGTTCTTTTTCTCAGGATTACTGAAAAATAGCTCTGTTTGTGAAATTTTTTATAAGCTCAATTCACCCCTCTCTTGAACTTAGACACTAATAGACCCAACAATTGGTATCAAGAGTTAGGACTTGTATTTTCTTGAAGTTTTGTGCATTATGTCTGAGTTTTAAATGTCTTTTGCTAAGGGTGCGTCTATCAATAAACCTCCTATGTTTGGTGGATTGAATTATGCATTCAGGACAATCAGGATGAAAGTTTTTATAGAATCTATTGACAATGAAATTTGGGATGCAGTGGCGAATGGACCTTTTGTGCCTATGTAGGTTATTAAAGAGGAAACATTAAAAGAGCCTTGGTTTGAATGTAGTGAAAGTGACAGGAAGAAGGCTCCATATGACTCTCTAACCAAGAATATCATAACCTCTGCTCTAAATATGGATGAGTTCTTCAGAGCATCTCAATGCAATTCAGCTAAATAAATGTGGGAAATACTATAAGTAACATATGAGGGCACGAATGATGTGAAAAGAGCAAGGAAGCACTCACTCATTCAAGAATATGAACTTTTTCCTGATGCAACCATAAGAAAGCATTGCAGATGTGCGTAAACAATTTACACATATTGTAAATCACCTCACTGGACATGGTAAGGTTTTTGACAAGGAATAGCTCAACATAAATGGGCTGAAACTGCTGCATTGTTCGGGAAATTGATGGAGGATGAGCTAGAACTCAATAGATTAAAAGAACAAGAAACAGTGGAGAGAAGAACCAATGGAATTGCTTTAAAAACCAGTATACAACATGATACAAGTGAGGAAGAAGAGAATCTTTTACATGATGAGACCTTGAGTCTGCTCACAAGAAAATTCACCAAATTCCTAAAATGGAAAAGTCGAGACAAAACTCAACAAAGGAAGAGGTACTCTAAACCCAATGAATCAAATTATTCTCATTGCACTTGCTTTGGATGTGGTAAACCAGGTCACATAAAAGTTGATTGTCCAACAATCAAAATAAAGAAAAACCAAACAGCAAAAAGGGTGAAAGAAGCAAAGGGAAAAAAGCATACATCTCCTGGGAGGAAAATGAAGTATCCTCATCAAGTGATTCCTGAACTGAAAGTGAAGCAGCAAATCTATGCTTCATGGTGATTAATGAATGATCAAGCTCTGATTCTAAAACAATAGGAAAAACCAATGGTGCTTGGACAATGGGTATTCAAAGCATATAACTGGTGATCTGACTCAGTTTACAAGTTTAAAACTTAAAGCAGAAGGACATGTCACGTATGGAGACAATAACCGTGGAAGGATTCTTGGAAGGGGGAATGTTGGAACTGAGGATTCAACCATAATAGAGAATGTCTTATATGTGGAAGGACTAAAGCAATAGTCTTCTAAGTATTAGCCAATTATGTGATAAGGGCTACAAGGTTAATTTTGAAACCAACAAGTGCACAATCTCAAATGAGACTTTTGAACCTGTTGTGAATGCAAATTTACTAAAAGAGTGGCAGACTCCTAAAGACCTAACACTTGAGAATGTAATTGGCAATATTTAAAAAAAGGGTCTCAACAAAGAATTCTTTGAATAATCTCTATGAAACAATGGAATTTGTCTGAATGAACCTCTACAAGACAACAAGTGGATCTTGGCCATGCAAGAAGAGTTAAATTAGTTTACAAGGAGTGAAGTGTGGTCTCTAGTTCCAAGAACATCTGAAATGAATATTATAGGAACCAAGTGGGTGTACACAAACAAGATGGATAAGCATGGAACAATCACAAGGAACAAAGCAAAGCTATTTGTCAAGGGCTATAACCAGGAAGAGGGAATTGACTATGATGAGACCATATGACAAAACAAGCTTCAACTTCACAGTGCCCAGGCTTTGAGGATCATAAGTTTCCCAACCATGTATTCAAGTTCAAAAAGGCTCTCTATGGACTTAAACAAGCTTCTAAACAGTGGTATGAAAGATTAAGTGATTTTTTGTTATCTCAAGAATACAATCGTGGCACATATGACAAGACATTGTTCATAAAGAAAAAGAATGAAGACATCATTCTTGTGCAGCTCTATGTGGATGATATCATTTTCGGTTCCACAAATGAAGAGTTATGTGAAGCATTTGTAGAGGTTATGAAAAGAGAATTCGAGATGTCCATGATGGGGGAACTGAATTACTTTCTTGGCCTACAAGTTAAACAGCTAAAGGATGGTATTTTTATAAATCAAGCCAAATATTGCAAGGACCTACTGAGAAAGTTTGAGATGGACTAGTGCAAGGCAATCAACACACCAATTTCTACAAGTTGTCACATTGACCAAGACCCTGCTGGAAAACCTGTTGATCAAACTAGATATAGAGGATTAATAGGTTCTTTATTGTACTTAACAGCTAGTAGACCTGATATCATGTTTGTTGTATGTATGTGTGTCAGGTTCCAATTTGCTCCAAAGGAATCATACATCAATGCTGCTAAAAGGATTCTGAAATACTTACAAGGAACCAAAGACATTGGCCTATGGTATCCATGTCATGTATCTCTAAACTTAACTGGTTTTTCAAATTCTGACTTTGCAGGTTGCAAAATTGATAGGAAAAGCACAAGTGGAACTTGCATATGCTTGGATCAAGCTTAATCTCTTGGCATTGCAAGAAACAAGCAAATGTTGCCCTTTCTACAACTGAGGCAGAATATATTGCTGCTAGAAATTGTTGTGTTCAAACCTTATGGTTAAAACAACAACTAAGTGATTTTGGAATCATGTTAAGTAGAATACCTATCCTATGTGACAACACCAATATCATTAATTTGACTAAAAATCCTGTTATGCACTCTAAAACTAAGCACATTGAGATAATGCATCATTTTCTACGTGAACATATTATTAATGGGAATTGTGAAATAAAATTCATTGGAACTGAATTACAATTAGTTGATCTTTTCACCAAACCTATTGCTAAAGATAGTTTCAATTTTCTACTAAATTAATTAGGTATAATAAGCATTAGTTGCTCATAACAGTAATATTTTAATCTGTTGTTTCTTGTTTTAACATGTTGTTTTTCTGGTTCAAGATCACAATTATGACTAGGAAAGAGAAATAGATTTTTTTTCCTTTTGGCAATTGATTGTTCTTTATGGTGGTTATTGACCAGCAGTATTTTGACTACTTTTTCTAGAAAATCCTAACTAACTTGATGCATTCATTGGGTCATGAATAAAAAAAACTGAAAATTTAATTCTCAAAATATTCTTGCTATACCCAAAACTGGATACTGCTATTTATCAAGAAATCAAATTTGTACACACAGTTGTTACATGATTTTATTCTAAACTTTTTCTCTCTATATAAGCTTGTGCTAAACCTGTTTTGCCTTACACTTTACCACTACCTTCTCCAAGCGTTCAAGTGCAGTTAAGTGCAGGATCATAAACGACATCCTCTTCACACAAGAAAAGGAGATCCCGAGAGCAACACAGCAACAATCAAGAGATTTTGGAAAGCTGGTTTGATATAGATGTTGAAGCCATGACCATCTTCTTGCATGATATGAGCATAAAACAAATCAATGTGCCTAAAGTGTTAGAATTTTCTTGGCTGAAGAGTGAGAATCTGGTTGAACCAAAAGTTGTTCTCAAGCACCAAAGAGTGAAACACTTCCTGGAGATGACTGGAAATGTCTATCCAGATCTAGTAAAAGTGTTTTATACTAATCTCACTCAAGATGGTAGAAAACTTGTCTCTCATGTGAAGGGAGTAAAGATAACAGTCACAACTGAAGTCTGGAAAAATGTTGTTGGGATCAAATACTCAAGACTGAAAGTGAGCAAAGGACACACGGCTGGAATCTAGGAATTCAACAAGATTTAGTTTTACCAAAGTTGTGTAAGGAATCCAGCTCAACCTGTGAATAGATTTCATGCACGTAATCTGAATTTAACTCCACGTATTTTGTTATACATCATTGCATGGCAACTTACTCCTTGAGGTAGTAATCATGTTGTTCTTCATGAAGAAGACTTAATCTGGCTCTACTGTATAATGAACATAATTAAGATAAATTGGGTGAGTATTTTGATGGAACATATGCTAAAATTAAATAGGCTCACTGATTATCGATTTCCATATGCTCTCAAAACTAATTGATTATTTTGAGGTTGAAATTACAAATGAGAGGAATGAGACTATCAAGGTAGCAAGTTAAATAGATAACTCAACTCTCATTAAGATGGGTTTTCATAAGGTGAACAATACATAGGTATTCAGGAGAAATGTTGCTCCAAGAATGGAATATGGAGCATCCAATTGTGATCATGCAGATGAGGATGAGGCTGCTCATCACATGGAAGATGAAATTCTTCAAGTTGTTGAAGAATCTTGCTATGAGATGCATAACTCATCATCCCACAGGGTGGAATCACCAGCCCAACCATCTGTGCAAGAAGATGTTGTTGCCACATATAAAAATGCTTTGGTTGCATATCAAGCACCTGAGTATAGAGGTGAACCATTACCAATGTTTGAAAGACAAGTTCTTCATCGACTAGATACACTCACGGATGATCAGAAGACCTATTTTGAGATGACTAAATGCTCTGGTTTCATATCAAGCACCTTGAGTATAGAGGTGAACCATTACCAATGTTTGAAAGACAAGTTCTTGATCGACTAGATACACTCACGGATGATCAGAATACCTATTTTGAGATGACTCAAGCTAGGTTTCAACACCTTGATTATCAAATTAAAGGAGTCCAGGAACAGCTAGCAGAACTTTACTACAAGCACATGTGATCCCTTCTCCAAATCCTTCAAATTATGTCTTGTTGAACAATATGTTTTTAAATTTCCTTCAATGGTTGTGTTTAATTTCTGGACTGTAATAGCACTTTAAGGACCTATTTTGGATTATTATGTATGGTTGTTTGTTTCTCTCTTATTCTATACTCCAATCCTATTTGATGAATACAAAGGGGGAGAAGAAAAGCTCAAATAAAGCTCAAGTTCATGCAGATACATGCAGGTATTAAGCTGTAGGGAGGTACAACAATTTTTTAAACCTGTTCGATTTCTTTCAAAATAGTTGGTATATTCTGGAATCAAAGTGCATGTGTTTTTCTTTGACCATGGACTTCCTTCAAAGCAATGTAGCTATGGGGATTTGTCTCCATCAAACAGAAGGAGATTGTTGAGTATTGAAGAAGTTGTTTCACAACATGTCATAGTGTGTGTTTGATGTAGAAAATAGCTTTGAAGGTTATAATATTATAATTAGTGGTCAATATAGGTTAGAGGTTGTCTAAGATAGCCTTTTGCATTGTGATATTACCTCATATCCCTAACCAAGGTAGTGAGCTCAAGCACAAGAAGTTCTTTAAAAGGTTTCTCAAAATCTACCTTAAGTTTTTTCAAAATCAAATTTCTGCACTGGTGCTATTTTATTAAAGCATTTTCAAAATTTAGTTTTGGCACCAAAGAGTTTGTTTCGGTCCTTTTTATTATCGTTAAGCTAAGTTGGAAGTGGTTTGGAAATTATCTTTTGTTTTTTCAAGAAACAATCTATTTATTTTAACTCCAATATGTTCTTTTTATAACAACTTTTAACTGTTTTTTGAAAAACTATTATAAACTATTTTTTATAAAAAGAGGCACATCTCACATAGCTATCACGTTTTTAAACACAAATCAAAGAGTTTTCAGTGAAAGATAAAATCTTTGAATGATTTTTTAAAAGGTTATCTTAAAGAAATTCAAGTGTGCTTGTTCATTTTTTGCCTTGGTCAAGGTTTGAAGTGGCCACTGTTGTGCTGCAGCAAAGTGTTGTTGTTTTCAGTTTCTTGCATCCTCTTTTCAAGTGTTTTCCTTCCTTATTCTTTCTTGTGTAAAAGTGATTGTAAAGGCACTTGTTGATAGAGTTTCTTGAAGTGTAAGAGATGTTGAAATAGTGTTTTTCCAACATTGTGTGTTGTTCTTGAAGGATTCAAAAACCACAAAGTTTTGTAACAGTTTTGGTTTGATTTAGTGGAATCCACCTTGGTATGAGGTTGGACTAGATGTAACTCTTGATGAGTGAACCAGTATAAATGGTGTGTGCCTTTTTCTTCTCAATCCCTGCACTTAATTCCGCAAAACTAATATTCTAAAATAAAATAAATTTGTTGATTTGAAATTTAATTTGTTCTTTCTGGGCTGTCACATATTGTTCTTCAAGATTCCGAAAAAATTCTTAGTTACTTGTGGATATCTTATTTGTTGAATTGTTGATTTGTTTTGGTAGGAATCCAATTAGGGATTCTTCCTTAACAAATGTAGATGCTTTCGACAGGGACCTATATGTAGGGTTCTTTCTTAACCAAGAAGGTGTTTTTACCTCTTTCGGTAGGGACCCGTGCATGGGATTGTTGATTCGCCTACTTCAAATGGTAGCATGTATTTTAGTCCATACGTTAGGTTGTGTGGAGTCTCCCCAGTTATGGAGTGAGGTGTGCACTGGTAAGCCCATAAGACCTCCAAAAGTTCCTCTACCTATCTTCCCTTGACGGCTCCCAATGGCTTTTTTAACATCCTAATGATGACTTTATTGGCGACGTCCACTTGCCCATTTGTTTGAGGATTGTTTTACTAAGCTCAAATGGTGTTTTACTATTGTGTGGGTTATGTTGAACTGACAAATGATGTTTCTCCATACAAAATCTTGTACCTATTTGGCGGTGATTCAAGCTAACGACTCGACCTTAATCCACCGTGACTAGAACGAACTTCCTCTGTCTGATTGCATGGGGAGCTAATGCGTCATAGTTCTTGAGTTGCGAGGTGGCTGATCGATCCATTATCTTAACATTTCTTGCATTTTTTACTATAGTTGGTATAGTCGGCCCTCAGGGTTGGCTAGTATTACCTGACTCTCAATACTTGGCTAACCATCGTTCTTCCGTCATAATGATTTTCACATATGTCGTTATGCAACTCATTCATCAAATACTCGACCTTTTATTCAACTAGACGTTTCAGAAGTGGAGTAGCGAAACCCCTTTTATATAAGTCGTCCTTGATTATGGTAAATCGAGATGGTTTCCTTCTCAGCACCGGGTCGCTGATTTCTACGTCATTGCCTCGGTACTTGGTGACTTTCTTCATTACACCAATCCAGCCAATTCGGCTACCAGCCACAATGTTCATGCATTTTTCCAACGAAATAATTAGTTTTGGTAAAGTCTGTTTGATGATTGTACCATGGCGAGCTTTCTTCTTGTTGTTTGTCAACTTTGAGAGAATGTCAACCCGCGTGTTGTCTTCCATTCTGATGTGTTATAGTTGGGCATATCTTGGGAGAGCCCCATTTTTCATAAGGTTTTCATATATAAGATGTTTACCAAACTACCTTGATCCACTAGTGTCTTCATGACCACAAAGTTGGCTACTTCAATCGTGATGACCATTGGGTCATCATGTTAGGGATCAATCCCCTAAAAGTTTTCTTTTGCAAAGTACACTATCGGCATACTTTGTTTGTGCCATATTTCAATAGCCTTGCTAGTCTTAAGCTTCTCAGGTGGCATTTTCGAGAAGAGTAGGTTAGGCATCCTCCCATAAAATAGTCTGCAATCGTATTGACCATGGTCTGAGGCCGGAGTGACCACGGTCACGTTCCCTATCATTCTCCTTTCTTGTTGGGTTTTTTTTCGTTCTGATATAAGGTCTGAATTTAGCGCTTCATCCAAGATGCTAAATCGTGTTGTTGCTACTGAGTTGTTATGGGCGAAGTGTATGGGTCACGAGTATTCTCTATGTTTTGTAGGCGACCTAGGCGCTCTCTCCATCCCCTTCTTGTCCATATAGTTGTGACTTCCCTCCACTCCGTGTACCTTCCGTCGAAAGACGTGTAGCTCCTTCAGTTGCATGAACTTTGTTGCCCTTTGTTGCAACTCGTCCTTGTTGCTTGTTGGCTTCTTGCACAGGCTGTCAGAGAATGGGTCTAGAATCAAAGCAGTGACCAGATGATGCATTGCCACCTCTAGACTCAGATTTTGGATACTAAACATCATTTTTCTGAATCGCTCCATGAACGCTCAGAGGGATTCAGTCTTTTCTTGTTGAATGTTAACAAGCGCTATTAATGTCAAACGATGAGGCCGACGTGTTGAGAACTGGATTGCGAATTTAGACACCAAGGTGTCAAAACAATTTATAGAGTGTGAAGGTACACGGGTGAACCAATTCAGTGTGGTCCCATTTAGAGATGTTAGGAAGACTCTACATAACGTGTCGTTAGTCGTGTAGAGGCTGACTTGCATTACATAAGCATCCACATGCTGATTCGGGTAAGTTGTTTCGTCATACTTATCCAGTGTTGGGCTCTTCCACGTGTTCAGGAGTGACACCTGCATAATTGCTTCCGTGTCTTCATGACGACATTCCAAAGGTATTGGCAGATGTGTGTGGTTTCGTGTTGTGGGGGTATGAAATATTTTCTCCTTCCATTCTTGTAATAGTTTGAGCATTAGAGCCTTCCGGATTTCGGTGCTCCTTGTGAACTGTGGGCATTCCTCCAATTTCTAACTTTCGTTTCATTACAGCATTTTCACCCCTTAATGCATCCATCTCCTCGACATACTTCCTCTTCAGTCTTTCCAACTCTATTTTCATCTTCAAAATTGTTACGATCAAGTTTATCCAGTGATCTTCCTCCTCTATCACTTCTCTTTCGCTTCCCATCATGCTCCTAGTAGCTACCATGTGGTTTCTCGATAGATTTTTCTTTCGGCCCCGTGGTGGGTGCAAAAAATGTTCTTACAATGTTGGGTTTCCTCTATCAAGATTTCCTTATTGAGTCTCTTCATCCTCTTGGTCTTTCGGTCTCTTTGATGGTGGGTACCTACAAAGACAATCCAACACTCAAGTCTACAGTGAATAGGTCTAGATTACAAGTACTATAGTTAGAGAATCATTACCTTTTACCTTTTGGGTCCTCACCTATTTATAGTTTTCCTATAGGCCTAAGATTATCTCAGCCCCATTAAAGCCTAATACTCTTTTAGTGTTTTTTATGGAGTGATTAGTTACTTGTATTGTGATTAGTATTTATGTGAGTTTCCTTTCATTATGCTCGAAAGCCAAGTCATTATTTGGTGTTCAATGTTGTTTGGGTTGAATGGTCGATATGCCAAGAAGACCATTCGATACTCAGTGATAAAATAATGAACAATAATGCATATCATAAGGATCTTACAATATATTATTCTCACATACCATGGATTATGTTATAGTATAAATAGAGACTTACCTTGATTCATAAGAGTTTTTAGAGTTCCTATGTGAGTAGTATAAAATATAAGCATTAAGTCATTTCATTCTTGTTGAGCTAATGAGACCCAAACATGAGATCTTTTATTCCATGCTTTTAGCAAATAATTATTATTAATAGACAGAAGGACCAGTTCTAGTAAATATAATATCAGCTAGAGTCCTTGCTATTCGAGTATCCAAGTTATTATTTTTTAGAGCATAAGAAATGTTAAAGAGAATTAACAAGTTCAATATCAGATGCTAATATGAAGTATAGTACGTAGCAGACAAATAATTTAAGAAACAAAAAGAAAAAAAAATCAACAAGAGAATATATTTTACAATGCTAAGCATGATTCATATTTACCCATAATTTACACTATTTGATGTTGATGCCTTCAAACACAAATTAGCTTTTGCATCTTCTGAGGAACTGGAAGAAGACACTTCATTGTCATCCCAAGCTATATAGGATTTCTTGGTCTTGCCTCTTCTTTCTCCTTTGAATTCTATTTTCTCTTTGTTCTCATTGTTAGGACAATCTGCCTTGATGTGTCCCTTCTCAACACAGCCAAAGCATGTGTATTTGTTAGCATTGAAATCATTCATTTTCTTGGAATTATACCTTTTAAAGGACTATGTTCTTCCTCAAGAATTTGCTAAATTTCTTAGACAGCAAGTTGAGTGTATCTTCATCACTATCACTTGATTCTTGGCACCTTCTATGTCCAGCTGTCTTTAAATTTATGCCTTTGACATGTTTGTCCTTATTTTCTTGAACAAACAATATGTTCATTTCCAATTCATGTTCCCTTAGCTTACCAAAAAAAGAGGTTGTAGACATTGAGGTTAGATCTTTTGATTCTGATATGGCAGTAACCTTTGGCTACCATGTTCTGTCCAAACATTTGAGAATCTTTATATTTAGTTCCTTTTTCTCAAAGGTCTTGTCAACCATAAAAACATATTTGAAAAACAGAACTTGAGAAACTTTTAAGAACCTAGCTCTTGATGCCAATTCTAATAAATATACTTGTTTTGGATGTGGTGAGCAGGGTCATATCAAGTTTGAATGTCCAAATGAAGAGGTGTAAGTTCAACTTCTTCATCCAAAGGTGATAACTACTATCAACTCCTTGTAGCATTTAAAGAAACACATGAATAAGCTAATAGTGTTAGAAAAGATGGCTTTAAACTAGAGGGGGGGTGAATAGTTTAAAAGGGTTTTCGCAAACTTTTCAAAAACTAGAATGAAGTTATCTTAGAAACCAATTGATTCAGCAATTCAGCTAGCCAAAACAGCAAGCAAAAGTTGTAGTACCAGAAAAACAATCGGTTGTTTCGTAGAAACAATCGGTTGTTTATACCAGCAAACAACAAATAAACTGAATTTAAAGAGTTAGAGATAGAGAG
>Ga0123342_1008542_pt1 | contig 12802 bp, 9 predicted proteins | sample Turbeawhitnodule_FD_89960 | JGI IMG/M metagenome (GOLD analysis project Ga0123342, IMG submission 89960) | Root nodule microbial communities of legume samples collected from Mexico - Turtle bean Mexico white nodule | ecosystem: Host-associated > Plants > Roots > Nodule | place: Mexico: Nepantla...
GTGGTCTAACTTGATCGTCGGAGTGCAAACGGCCGCTAGAGGCGCCGTCTGTGTGTTTTGCAGGTCACGCTTGGAGATTCAAGAGAAGGTTCTAAGGGTGATTTTGAAGAGAACGCAGTCGCGTAGACGGGACAGAGAGTGCTACAAAGCGACTCCTCCACGTTCGAGTTGCCGGCAGGATCATGTACCTTCCCGATCTCGATCCTGCATCACGAAGGTAAGGGTGGATTTAACTGATGAGCCATGTTGTTCGACCTTGGAGTTACTACGCAAGAGGGAGATTCCTTAAGGAATCATGCTTCTCCCGTCTTGGTGTCTCTAACTGGGGTGAACGACTCTTACCGACCTTATCCTTGTTGTACAAAGTCAAGGGGCAGACTTGAACAACTAGCCGCGAACTTGCTTGTGAAAAGTCAAGGGACAAGCCTTCAACGTTTGAACCATACTATTCCCAGCCTTGGTAAACTTGCGTAAGAGGGAGATTCATGATTGAACCATACTTATTCCCATCCTAGGCGCATTACTTCAAGGGGGGAGGTCCATTTCACTGGTGAACCTTACTATTCTTCGCCTGGTGAACTTACACGAGAGGGCCTTATTGGGAGAACCAAACTACCTCTACTCTCCGTGTATCACTTGAAGGAAGAGGTTCATTTAACTGCCGAACCATACTATTCTCGGCCTTGGTGAACTCACACAAGAGGGAGGTTCACTGAGGAACCATACTACTTCCTCTCTTGGCTTAATCACTACAAGGGAGAGGTTCATTTAACTGCAATGAACATTTCTTAACTGAATAACTAGAATTTTATTCGGGTGACCTTGTTAAAAAACCCTTATGAGGGAAAAAGAGTGCTCCCTTAAACATGTACAATGCAAAATGTTTTTAACTAAAATAAAACTTCAGATTGGTCGCATTCCAAGTACGAGGGATCACACCACCCTCTAACGTTTCGAGCTTGTATGCTCCATTCCCGAGGGCATTCGTTACTTTGAAAGGGACAGTCCACTTGGGAGATAACTTGTTTTCCAACTGGTACGGGTGGGCCTTCCGCATCACCAGGTCGGTGACCTGGAACTTCCGAGGTCTCAGCTTGGAGTTGTACTTGTACTCCACCCTCCTTTTCAAGGCTTCAGCCTTAATCCCCGCTTCCTCCCTCACCTCATCTAGTAGGTCCAAGTTTACCTTTCTCTCTTTGTTGGACTCCTCGACCACGAAGTTCTGGAAACGCGGTGAGTTCTCCTGGATTTCTACCAGAATCATAGCGTCCGAACTGTATACCAAGCTGAATGGTGTTTCCCTGGTTGTGGACTGAGGGGTAGTGTGGTAGGCCCACACGATTCTAGGAACTTCTTCCGCCGAGGTCCCTTTGGCTTTGTCTAGTCTTCTCTTCAGACCTCTGCGCAGAACTCGGTTGGCTGACTCGACCTGTCCGTTCGTCTGAGGGTGTTCTACTGATGCGAACACCTGTTTCACTCCCAGCTCCACACATAGCTTGCCCAATTGCTGGCTTGCAAACTGGTTACCGTTATCAGACACCAACCTCTTCAGTATTTCGAAGCGGCACACTATGTTTTTCCACACGAAGTGTTGGATTTTATGGGCTGTGATCTGTGCTGCTGGCTCAGCCTCAATCTACTTCGTGAAATACTCTATGGCAACCACGAGGTACTTCATCTGCCGTACTGCCAAAGGAAAAAGTCCCAGAATATTGATCCCCCAAGTATGAAATGGCCATGGGCTGTAGATCGATCTCAACACCTCTGGAGGCGCCTTGTGCCAAACAACATGTTGTTGGCACTGCTTGCACCGCTGGGCATACCTCGTGCAATCCTCCCTCGTGGTTGGCCAGTAATATCCTGCGCAAATGGCCTTTGATGAGAGAGATCGACCACCAATGTGGCTACCGCATATCCCTTCATGTAGCTTTGCCATGATGCGCGTGCATTGTTCGCCGTCTACACATACTAGTATAGGATGGGTGAAACCATGCCTGAACAACTTCCCATCGATCAGGGTGTACTTGTTCGAATTTTTCTTGATTTTCTGAGCTTTTGTAGGTTCTAACGGGAGTACTTCACCAGCCAAATAGCGTTGGTAGGGCGTCATCCAAGTTTCTCCTAATTCGACTTGGTAGATTTGCGGCGCTATCTCCCCAGAAACCGGGTACCTGCTTACTCTGGGTGTTTTCACCGTTTCCTGTGTTAGCGATCGATGACTCCTCCTCATCCCTTCTCATGTGCTAATCTATTGGACTTCTGCCATTTTTTCCTTTGGTGGTTCGAGGTGTCTTCAGGGTCTCCTGAATCACAGTCCTCTGTCTGCCCCCCTTGCCCGAACTGGTGAGCTTTGCAAGTAAGTCAGCTTGGGCATTCTGTTCTTTGGGTACATGGACCAACTCGAACACCTCGAACGACTCCTTCAAGGCTTGGACATATTCCAAGTATGCGGCTATCTGGGGGTCTTTAGCTTGGTACTCCCTCGTGACTTGGCTTGTAACTAACAAAGAGTCACTCTTTGCTAACAGCCCCTTTGCTCCCATCTCCTTAGCCAACAACATTCCAGTGATCAGGGCCTCATATTCTGCCTGACTGTTACTGGCCTTGAAAGCAAACCGTAGAGCCTGCTCGATCAGCAACCCATCTGGTCCTTCCAAGAGGACGCCAGCCCCACTAACTTGTTGGTTCGAGGAACCGTCCACAGAAAGCACCCATCTGAAACCTTCTCCTTCTTGGTGCATGGCGGCCGAGGAGAGTTCTACCACAAAGTCTGCGTAAACTTGGCCTTTAATAGGCCCTCTCGGCTCATACTGTACGTCAAACTCAGACAGTTCCAGCGCCCATCGCACCATTCTTCCTACTACATCCAGCTTTTGTAAGACCTTGCGGATTGGAAGGTCTGTAATCACTATTATAGTGAAACTATGGAAGTAGTGGCAGAGTCTTCGCGTCGAGAACACTACCGCTAGGGCTGCCTTTTTCAAGGCCTGGTATCTCACCTCTCGCATTTGCAGCACCTTGCTGATGAAGTATGTACCGACCCGTCCCCGGGCGTTGACCAAAGTCAAAGTCAAACATATGGCGGGACCCACCAAGGGGGGCTATAGGGAGGAAAGTCAGAGTTGACCGCTTTGGGCATCGCCAGGTGTGGGCGTCGCCAGGTGTGGGCATCGCCAGGTGTGGGCGTCACCATGTGTGGGCGTCGCCAGGTTCAAGCGTCGATGCTGCCATCCCCGGATACCCACGGGTAGGGAAGACCGTGGAGGGGATGACACAATAAGAGGCCACAGTATGGACGAGGAGGCCTCGGGCCTCGGTACCTCAGAACAGTAATAAGGGAAAGAGAAAGGTGGCTTCAAGGCCATATTCCTAGTACCAATAGGGAGTAACCTGACTCGTGAAGTATCCACGCCAGCTCTGGAGAATCCCTGGGATAGATACGTGGAGTTGCGATTACAGCGTCGTAAGACCTTCCACGTGGAGTTGCGATTAAGTCAGAAAGTCCACGTGGCAGTAAGCGTTGAAACCCAAGGTATATAAGCTTCTCTGAAAGCTTAGTGAGGTACGCTTTACATAGTTTACACACACACAATCTAGTCATTTTCTCGTTTACACACTGTACGCACGAGTGATTGGAGAGAGAGAAAAGTTAGTTACAATTCAGTTACGTGCCTTAAGAGCATTCAGTTACGGTGCTCCGATACAAAGGTGTTTGGTGTTTTCTGCTTGCTGACTTGATCGTTGGAGTGCAAACGGCCGCGAGGGCGCCCTTTGTTCTGTCTGTTTCAGGTACTCACGGCGGTGTAGGGTGAAGATCTAGAACCAAGACGAAGGTGTCCTTGTTACGCGAGTTGCAGCTACGCAAGAAGCACGTTCTGGTCAACTGGCAGGAACATTTGGCGCCCACCGTGGGGCCCATCTAAAACATCAGTCCCACTGCAAGTGTTCAGGAGTTCAGTAGCAGTTTTCGAGAGAGTTTTCCGAGAATCTTGCAAGATCCACCGTTCGTTGTGAAGTTTACGCAGTTTCACCGATTGCTTTCGGTCCAGTTCAAGTTTTCATGTTCGTTGTTGAAGTTTGTTCAGTTCCACCGTTGCTCGTGGTTTGTTTTTTCAACCGTTCGTTCTTCAGTGTTCTTGAGTTTCTACCGTTCGTTTCTTCATTCCGTTCGTTTTCGCCGAAATCAAGAACCACCGTTACATCTCGAAGAATTCCAAGAAACTACAAGAAATGAGGACAACAAGGCAAAGTTCAACGCGCGTTGAGAGTGACGATATGACCATGCAGCAGGTCATGGAGATGATGCAGGGCCTACAGGAGGAGATGGCCGCATCAAGAGCAGATGATCGGGAATGTTTCACGCCACCAAGGGAGTTCTCCACACCGTTCTCGCAGTCGATCATGGAGGCGATGATCCCTCATACGTTCGTAGGTCCTAAGGTGACGTTCACGGGAATGGAGGATCCCGAGGCGCATCTCACTGCGTTCCACACGCAGATGATGTTGGTAGGCGGTTCCGACGTCGTAAGGTGCAAGCTCTTCATGAGCACGCTGACTGGAATGGCCATGGACTGGTTCATCAGCCTTCTAGACGGCCACGTCACGTCCTTCGCACAACTCTCACAGTTGTTTCGCGAACAGTACATAGCGAACAAGGCTCCGCCGCCAGTATCGTATGATTTATTCGATGTAAAGCATCAAGGCGAAACCTTGAAAGAATACATCAATCACTTCGGGGCCCAAGTGGTGAAGGTTGGCACCACGGAGGAGCCGATGATCGTCTACGCGTTCAGGAAAGGAATGTGCCCTGGTCCTTTCTGTGAGTCAATCATCCGGAGCCGCCCCCGAACTTTTGCTGAGATTAGGCGACGCGCTGTGGAGCACATCGCCACTGAGGGCGAGGTGTGCGAGAAGCGCACAAGCGTTGCACCCGCACGCCCAAGAGCGTCATCGCGTGCACAACCCGCTAGGGTGAACGAGGCTGCGACTGGAAGGAAGAATCAGGATAGGAAGCGCCCATACGAGGCGAGGAGGCCCCAGGCTAGGAGGCGAGCAGAGGGAAATAGGCCGGCAAGGGAGGGAAATAGGCCGCTGAGGCACAATTTCATGGTAGAGTTGAAAGATCTTATCGCCGAGCCCAACATAGCAGACATGCTGAGGCCCCCAGTGAAGACTGATAAAGTGTTGGTACCTCACAAGGACGCGTGGTGCGAGTTCCACCAGGCGTTCGGGCACCACATCAACAACTGCTTGGCGTTGGGCCATCAGTTGGACGAGCTAGTAAAGAGCGGATTCCTGAAGGATTATCTGGCAGGACCTTCTACGGCCACGGCCCTGGCGGTACCAGAGGAAGATCAGGCACATGAGATGCCAATCCATGGAGAAGTACACACCATCTCTGGTGGCTTCTCAAGAGGAGGATGCACTGCCTCTTAGCGCAAGAGGTATGTGCGATCAGTTAATTCAATAGCTGAGGAGGGTTCGGATGACCCGTGGGAGTCAGACCTTGTGTTTACAAAGGCTGACCTACGTGATGTCGTCCCACATGATAATGACCCCGTGGTCATTTCGGTCGTCACCACTGGGAGGAGGGTGCACCGAGTTCTTGTGGACCAGGGCAGTTCCGCAGATGTAATGTTCTGGTCCACCTTTAACAAGCTACAATTGTCCCCTGACTTGCTGAGGCCATACACTGGATGTTTGTATGGGTTCGCATGGGACCAAGTGGAGGTACGTGGTTACCTGGAGCTAAGGACGACGTTTACGGATGGGACGATGTCACGTACCGAGAGCATCCAATACTTAGTCGTGAACGCCAATTCAGCCTACAACATTTTATTGGGAAGGCCTGCACTAAATAGGCTAAGGGCAGTGGCTTCCACACGCTACATAAAGATGAAGTTCCTAGACCTTAGTGGCCGGGTGATCGTAATCAAGTCTGATCAGGAGGAGGCCCGGAAGTGCTATGAGAATAGCTTAAAGACAAAGAGGGGAGTGATCATGGTGATGGAACGCCCGCCCGTTTCAGATACGCCTATGGAGGTAGAGCCTCTGGAGGAGACGATGCCCGCAGGGGAGACGCCTGTCGAGGTTGTACCCGCGGAGGAAACGCCCAGGGAGGCCGCACCATTAGGAGAAGCGTATGGGGAGGCCTCGCCCATGGAAGAAGTATCCGAGGAGGCTTCGCCCATGGAGGAAGGGGCAGACGAGGCAACGCCTCGAAGAGAAGGCCGCATAAGCGAGTCTCGGGTTGAGAGTGCTCGGGATAGGCGACCCGAGCTGGTTGAAAATGTGGTTGAGAGGCAGGTTGGTGGCAAGATTTTCAAGTTGGGGCGACTACTGAGTCAAGAAGAGCAGGACGAAGTGGCGGTGGTAATCTCCTCCTCGGACATGCCAGGCATCGAACCAGATTTTTTGTGCCACCATCTTACCATGGACACCAAGGTTCGCCCTGTACGACAGAGGAGGAGGAAGTTCAACGAAGAGAGGCGCCTCGTCGTGAAGGAAGAAACGAAGAAGCTGCTAAGCGCCAGACACATCAGGGAGATCCAGTACCCTGAGTGGCTGGCTAACGTCGTCTTAGTGAAGAAGGCGAATGGGAAGTGGAGAATGTGCGTCGACTTCACAGACTTAAACAAGGCGTGCCCCAAAGATTCGTATCCACTGCCCAGCATCGACGCGTTGGTGGACAACGCCTCGGGCTGCAAGATGCTGAGCTTCTTGGATGCATTCTCGGGGTACAATCAGATCAAGATGCATCCACGCGATGAGAGAAAAACGACGTTCATGACCGAGACTTGTAGCTATTGCTACAAGGTCATGCCATTTGGGCTGAAGAACGCAGGCGCCACCTACCAGAGACTGATGGATAGGATCCTCACACCTATGCTGGGTAGGAATGTGCAGGCCTATGTTGATGACATGGTGGTGACCTCCCAAGAGAGAGGGCGACACACGGCTGACTTAGAAGAGCTGTTCGCCACGATAGCCAAGTACCGCCTCAAGCTGAACCCGGAGAAGTGCGTTTTCGGGGTCGAGGCGGGAAAGTTCTCAGGATTCATGCTCACTGAGCGGGGAATAGAGGCGAACCCCGACAAGTGTGCAGCAATCATCGCCATGCGAAGCCCAACCTTAGTGAAGGAAGTGCAGCAGTTGACGGGGCGCATGACGGCTTTGTCAAGGTTCGTATCTGCTGGCGGAGACAATGGCCACCCATATTTCCAGTGCCTGAAAAGGAACAACCGTTTCGTGTGGATAGAAGAATGCGAGACAGCTTTCCTCAAGCTAAAGGAATACCTGGCGATGCCTCCTGTGCTGTGCAAGCCGCGAGTAGGCAAGCCCCTCCGTTTGTACTTCGCAGTGACGGAGTGGGCCATCAGCTCTGTGCTGGTTCAAGAGCAGGATCAGGTGCAGAGGCCTATATACTTCGTGAGTAAGGCCTTGCAGGGCCCGAAGACGAGATATGAAGCGCTGGAGAAGGCGGCTCTGGCGGTGGTGTTTTCAGCCCGGAGGCTCCGTCACTATTTCCATAGTTTTACGGTGGTGGTGATGATGGACCTCCCGATCCAGAAGGTGTTGCAGAAGCCAGATGTCGCTGGGAGGATGGTTCGGTGGGCGGTAGAGTTGTCTGAGATCGATATTCAGTACGAGCCCAGGGGATCCATCAAAGGGCAGGTTTATGCAGACTTCGTTGCAGAGTTCTCACCCGGAGGCGCCCCCCAGGAAGTGGAGCGAGATTCACAGTGGATGCTTTTAGTGGATGGATCCTCCAATCAGTAGGGAAGTGGTGCCGGGATAGTCTCGGAAGGGCCCAACGGGGTGTTGATCGAGGAAGCCCTGCGGTTCGCCTTCAAGGCAAGCAATAACCAGGCAGAGTACGAAGCTTTGATTGTCGGAATGCTCTTAGACAAGGAGATGGGCGCGCAAAGCCTCTTAGCAAAGAGTGACTCGCAGCTGGTCACGGGGCAGCTGACCGGGGAGTATCAGGCAAAGGACCCGCAGATGGCTGTGTATCTGAGGTACGTCGAAGTGTTGAGGGGAGCTATCGTTGCGTTTGAGTTGGTGTATGTCCCGAGAGAGCAAAATGCCCGTGCTGACCTGCTCGCCAAGCTGGCCAGCTCATGCAAGGGAGGAAGGCAGAGGACAGTCATCCAGGAGACCCTCAAGACGTCGCGAAAGTTTGTGGCAGATAATAGGGTGGATGTCCTCCATATTAGCACGACTAGGGGAAAGCTGAGGAGCCATCGGTCTTTGATTCAGGACACGACGAGGGTGCCCAGAGTTAGGGTTTATCCAACCTCGCCCGAAGATGAGGGTCGTGTGCAGGTGTGCGTTTTGGAGGAGGGGGACACATGGATGACGCCCTATAGGCGATACATTGCAGATGAGATCCTCCCAGCAGAGCCTGGAGAGGGAAAGAGGATAAAGAAAAGCTCCACAAGGTACACTCTCATCGATGGAGAACTATTCAGACATGGGTTCACGCACCCGATTCTTACATGTGTGAGCGGCGAGTGCACGAGGATAATGTCAGAACTCCACGAACGGATCTGTGGAAGCCATGTATGGGGGAGGTCGTTGGCATCCAAGGTGATCAATGCAGGGTTCTACTGGCCGACAGTAAGGGAGGATTGCGTGAGGTATGCTCAGCGTTGCAAGCAGTGCCAGATGCACGCTGACTGGCACAAGGCACCTCCAGAAGAGCTGAGGTCGATTTATAGCCCGTGGCCTTTCCACACATGGGGAATCGACATTCTGGGGCCCTTCCCCTTAGCGATAAGGCAGATGAAGTACTTGATAGTCGCCATCGAGTACTTCACGAAGTGGATAGAAGCAGAACCAGTGGCGCAGATCACTGCACACAAGGTACAACACTTCGTGTGGAAGAATATTGTATGCCGCTTCGGTGTACCGAGGCGTCTTGTCTCAGATAATGGTACCCAGTTTGCCAGCCTGCAAATGGGTAAGTTGTGCTCAGAAGTAGGCATCAAGCAAGTGTTCGCATCTGTCAAACACCCACAGACGAACGGAAAGGTGGAGTCCGCGAATAGAATTGTGTTAAGAGGGTTGAAGAGGAGGCTCGAGAAAGCTAAAGGAGCGTGGGCAGAAGAAGTACCAAGAATCGTGTGGGCTTACCACACCACGCCCCAGTCTTCCACTATGGAGACGCCGTTCAGTCTAGTGTACGGGTAGGACACCATGATCCCAGTAGAAATTCATGAGAGCTCACCTCGTTTCCAAAGCTTTGTGGCAGAGGAGTGCAATGAGGAGAGAAGGGTGAACTTAGACCTGTTGAACGAAGCAAGAGAAGAGGCAAGAATAAAGGCTGAAGCTGTGAAGAAAAGGGTGGAGCATCAGTACAGTTCTAAGGTGAAGCCGCGGCAGTTCCAAGTAGCTGACCTGGTCATACGGAAGGCTCATCCGTATGAGTTGGAGAACAAGTTGTCTCCCAAGTGGACCGGGCCTTTTAGAGTAACCGAGGCTAAGGGGAATGGTTCGTACAAGCTTGAGAGTCTGGAGGGAGGCCCCATTCCACGCACCTGGAACGCAGCCAATATAAAGTTTTACTTTAGTTAAAGAACATTTTGTAGTACACAGTTTTAAAAGGGACACTTTTTTTCCCTTTCGGGGGTTTTTTAATGAGGTCACCCAAGTAAAAAACCAGTTCAAGAATACATTGTCTCATCTTCCTTTCTCCTTTTCTTGTAATGTAAGGAAACACTAGAGGGAAAGGGCGCGGTTCATTAAGAAACGAACCCGCCACAATGGTGTGTAGACACCTCAGCATGAGGGACGTGGATATCTCCTCTGGGCGTAGTCCACTAGGGGGGGGGGGGGCTCCAAGAAGGAGAGTCAGAGTTGACCGCTTTGGGCGTCGCCAGGTGTGGGCGTCGCCAGGTGTGGGCGTGGACGCCAAGTGTGCAAACCAGCTTGGACGTGTCGCCACCCCAAAGGGATTGGCGAGAGCGCACTCCTCGAGCGTGAGCGTCAAGTTTAAAAGGTACGTATAGCAAAGTTAAAATCCGAGAGTTCAGTCCCTGGGCAGGGGTTAACGGATCCCTTCGGGACGCCCCCTCCCCAGGTGAGAAAGGCTAGCCCCGGTGTCTGATGCCTCGACACCTCACAAGGAAGTGGCGGGGGGCGTTTCCTTCGAGTGTGGGCATCAGGCAGAAAGGAAGTTTGGAGCAGTGGAGAGCCAGGCGACTCTGGTGCAGATACACGCCATATAGGAGAAGCGCCATCCTTCGAGAAACCTTCTCCTTAGGCGTAATCACCAAAGTCCTTGGTCATCTTGGTGTTTGGACACACCGAGGACGATACGGCACTGCTTTCAGCATGCCTCTCCTCGGGCGTGGGCACCAAGAACACTGATCGCCTTGGTGTTTTTAGACACTCCAAGGACGAAACGGCGCTGCCTTCGGGCAGGCCTCTCCTCAGGCGTGGGTACCAAGTGCGCAGAGATAAGGGCTAGTAGCCTTGGTGTTTAGACACCCCGAGGACGATATGGTACTGTTGTAGCAGACCTCTCCTCGGGCGTGGGCACCAAAGTGAAACTTTGTCCCAAGTGTTTAGACACGCTGAGGACGAAACGACCTTGCGTTCAGCAGGTCTCTCCTCGAGCATGGACACCCAACACAGGTAAGCAGGCTTCGGCCAAGATAAGCCCTCCTCGCCCTCGAGCGATGTCGAGGCCACGGAAGAGCTAAGTCCTCCCTCGCCCTCGAGCGATGTCGAGGCCATAGAAGAGATGAGCCCTCCATCACCTTTAAGCGATAATGAGGCCAGTAACACCTTCGGTGTTGAGTGCCTCAAGGCCCACGAAGGGTAAGTAAAAAACAAGTCAGAGTTCATCACGAATTAAAGAAGCAGAAAGGATTTGAAGAGCAAGAGAAAAAGACAGATAAAGACAAGGAGATTTAATAGTAGATGCGAAGGTAAAACGCAAGCACAATTATCAAAGCAGCAAAAAGGGGAGAAGAGTATACAAGAACGAGAAGTTAAAAGGGATAATTATATATATATAGATACGGTGATACAAGTGTTTTACAAAGTTACAGAGTTGCAGAAAGAGGCTAATCCTCACGAGCTTCTAAAGGCACGATTTTGCCTTCTACAATTTCGTTCATCGGGCTGGACTCCCCGAGTTCGCGCAAGCCGCTTGGGCAAGGGCCTCGGCAAACCCATCGGCAAATGCACTCGCGGCGTCTTGGACCAGCTCTTCCTCTGTTTTCTTCAAGTGTTCAGCTTGGGAGGCCAGCTCCTCGTCTTTAGCTACGAAAGCTTTGACCAACTCTACCCGCAGCTCGGCTTCAAGCAAGTCAAAGGCCTTAACCTTAGCTTCAAGAAGGTCACACTCCTTGGTCTTCGCCTCAAGTGCTTTCTCCGCCGCTCCAAGCTTCAGCTCTCGATCGACGCAGTGGTCTTCGAGTTTTTTCTATTGAGCCTTGGAAGTTTCAACGGCGTCTTTGAGATCTGCGATCTGCACACAAAGAGCCACGACTTGCCCCAGGAGTTCGGCATGGGCCTGCCCCGCTTCGTGTAATCTCTTGCTAGCCTCCTCCTTTGCCTTCTGAGCCACCTTCAAGGAGTCCTTGTAGGCCTCCTCTTGGCGCTCCTAGCGACGTTTCTCCTCCTTCAGGGAGGCACACTCTTTCTCCAGAGCTTGAAGGGCAGAAAGCTCACTAGCCTTGGCCCTGGCTTGATCACGCCAAGAGTTGGCACTGTTGGGTTTAATAGTGCCAAAGTTCAAGAGGGGTGGTGAATTGACCTTTTAAAACCTTCTCGCAGAATCAGTGTTTATCACAGTTTACAGAAAATAAATCGATTTATTTGAAATTGAACAGATTTATTTTGGCACTGTTTGTGTTTGAAAAACGTTTATACAGTCAAGTTGATCACAAGATTATGCATATTAATTTGGAAGTCACACACACACACTGATATTAGGAAGAAAACAGTGAATCGCAAAACAACAAGCTTCAATTTTAAGCAAGTGATTAAGGTTCAATTGATAGCTTGACACTTAATTGAGAAACCTATTACAATCAACTTGTTCCAGTGGCTTTTAATAGATTATAGATCTTCTTTTCAGAATCAACCAGTTTTTCCAGAAATTAAGAACATTATGAACCGAGCCCAGAAAGAACAGATTTATTATTGATTGAACAGATTTATTTCTTGACAGTTTAACACATATGCAGAAATTTAAGTGCAGAGATTAAGGGAGAACGAACACAAGGCAATTATACTGGTTCACTCAACTGAGCTACATCCAGTCTTCACCTAAACCAAGGTGAAATTCACTAAATCACACTTCAAACAAACACAAATCCCACTGTTCTAGAAACCTACAAGAACTTAGGTACACTTGCTGAAAAACCCTATTTCAGCACACACACTCTTCAAGAAACCCTATCAAGAAGAGTGTACAACCAAACTTTTACAAAAAAAGAAATATGAAACAACTACACCTGATTGAGAATGCAGAAATCTGCCTTAAACCAGTAGAACAGATTGCTAGAACAGTAGCAACACCTCTCACCAAGCTTTTAGAGCCAAACAAGAATAAACACTTTTTGATTTTCGAAATCTTTTAAGAATAAATGCTAATTCTTTGTAAAACCTTAATTCTCTGATGCAAAACTTGTTTTCTCAATTGTATGATCGATTGTTTAAACTCAAACAAGTTTTCATTTTATAGAAAACCAACTTATAACAGATTTTTGAAAAACAGTTAAAGCTGTTATAAAATGAACAGATTGAAAATAAAATGAACAGATTTATTTTCAAAAACAGTTAGAGA
>Ga0123342_1008544_pt1 | contig 12798 bp, 6 predicted proteins | sample Turbeawhitnodule_FD_89960 | JGI IMG/M metagenome (GOLD analysis project Ga0123342, IMG submission 89960) | Root nodule microbial communities of legume samples collected from Mexico - Turtle bean Mexico white nodule | ecosystem: Host-associated > Plants > Roots > Nodule | place: Mexico: Nepantla...
ACAAACTGTCTTCAAGAGATGGTGTATTATGTTACACCTGCTTTTGGGCTTACTTGATGATTAACTTTTGTTTTGTGTTTTAATTCATAATCACCCCTTCTACGAATATGTCATGTGATCATGGGGGGAAATGGCTTGTTAGACTGAAGATCAATGTTATGTGGTTTTTACTTTCTCATTAAAGTTTTGAATTGATTTCATATCAGTTTAACATTCAGTCCAACTTGTATACCGATGGTAATTATGAAAGGTTTCTCGTCAGATTCATGCCATTGGATTTTATCAATTCTCAGAAGTGTCTATCAAGTCTGGGGTATTGTGTAGCAGTTCAGGGTAGCGTCAAGCAACTCTCAATGAGTATCTAGCAATTCTAGGGGGTGTGTAGCAACTTTGTGAAGTATCTATCAATTCTGGGATAGCATCTAGGAAATATGGGGGACAGTTTAGATGAGTTTCTAGCAATTCTATGGTGTGTATTTTTCAGGGACCAAGGTAGTGACAGAGAGCGAAGGCACCGTGCACCGGCGAAGAAGACGCGTCGCAAAATGGTGAGTTTCTGCATTGCTTGTGGGTTCTGGATATTTTTATTTGGAAGTGTGTTGTGGGTTCCAAATATTTTTATCCGGAAGTGTGTTGTGGATTCTGGATACTTTTATCCGGAAGTGTGTTGTGGGTTTTGTATATTTTTATCCGAAACCTATTAATTAGGTGAGTTTTTTTTTCTGACTTCAGTGATTTTCCTACTATCTTTGGTCTTAAAATTGACCTTATAATATTATATTAGTGCACTTAGCTATTTATGATTGAATAATTGTTTATTTGGTGTTCGGAACGATTAGTTCCTCAAATTATCCTTATCAAGTTATTTGTTTTTTGGAGGACCAATTTTATTTTTTATTTGATGATATTTATATGAATAGTAAGATGGTGAGGACTAGAGAAGGATGATCTTTTAATTCAGACTGTGTGCGACCAACTGCATATGTGATAAGAAGGCGTGGTAGTCCTAGTACTTCACTTCCAAATGAGGACTTTGAAGATTATATTGAACAAGAAAAAGTTAAAATTGATTATGAAGTCTATCTAGACACAAACATTCTTAACTGCCCTCACTTGCATTTAATAATATATTTAAATCAATTCAGTTATTCTTGTATTTAAATTTGTACTTCAACCAATTCAATTATTTCTTTTGTTATTTTTAATTATGTTTTCCACCTAAATTTACTAGAAAACCTGGATTGACTTCATAACACACTTTTGGGCCCTATATTCGACTCAAGCCAAGCTAGACATAACTCGCACAATCAAGCTGACCAACGCTTGGACCGAGATCCCAAACATTCCTGGCCAGTACAAAAAAAATCTAATAAATTATTATGATTAATAATGTATTTAACGCATACAGATATTTTGAGACAATAATTTGAAAATGTGAGAGAGTAGGTACTTCAGTTTTTTCTTATATTTGATGGTTTTTAGCTTGGATTGTTGATGATGGAAGTACTGGGTTCCCCTGTTCTGTTTAAACTGAAGTAAAAATACTACAAGCAAAAGCTGTGGTGAGGAGGAAGAGACTCACCATAGAGCAGTCATGGCCACCTTCACCTGTGAAATTTCACTTGGTTCAGAAACCATGTATAGAGTGTGGGGATAGATTTTTAGATGTAATACAGAACAATAAATCACATGTTTCCTTTAACCTGATTTCCATTTCCGTATTTTGATGGAGTGAGATATTGTTAGAGAAAGGTGGTGAAGAAATTAGTGTATGTTTATGACTGAAGTTAACATCTGACACACCCTTTGTTGTTGGAAAACAATTAATATAATGAAGATTGAATGCATGTATCATTGATGCTGCTTAGGTTTTCAACCTTTGGTTGGATTAGTTTGAGTGTACGTTTGATTTGTTTTTTTCTTACTGTGCAGTTTTTTTTCTAATAACTGAAATGGGATTGATTTTTTGAAAATTAAGAATTAAGAATAGTCGTGTCAATCTCACAATTTTTATTATATCAAGATAAATTCGTGTTAAGGTATAATTTTTTTAAAGTTAGACCATGCTACCTTATCACAATTTCATCTTGATATGTAAAAAATCATGTCATCTTAACCAAACTTCTTAGTAAAGCCTAACCCTTAATTTGTAATTTCTGAAAAATCAACAATGTTTCAGTGATTTAGAAAATAAATTTAAAAAAAAAACTTTGATTTGGGGTTTGCTTCCTACTAATGTTTGAATGAAACAGTGGAAGTTATACAAAGTAGCAGCTTTAATTAGGACTACATTTGACTTGATCTGATAGAAACCAAATATACAATTAATACAATAAAACAAGGTATGAAGCTTGGAAAGATTTTAAATTGAAGAAGAGAAGAGGGTGGTGGAGGAGATATATAACTTGCCTTTCCTTTGGGTGAAGAAAACCATAAATAAATTAGAACATGCAAGAAACACCCAAACTGTTGAAGACATGGTAAGGGTCAACAATGCTAAGATAAGGAATGAATGAACAAAGAAGTACCAAAAACAGCAACAATGCGAAGAGTCTCTGCCATGTTTGGTTCTTCACTCCCTATCACTGAAGAGACCCATGAGGATGCTCTTCTTATAAAGCTTTGAGGGCACTATTCAACTCCAAGTGGCAGTGAAAATTTAAAGGTAAATAAGGATATGAAAACAGAATATGAAGAAAAATAATTTGAGAACAAAAAGTAGATAGACAGGAAGTGGTGTGTATGAGTCTTTAATGAAATAGTGGATGCAAAGTTCAAATTCAGAAGCTTTTCTCTCAACTTGCACAATTCTACGGCTAATGTCAATTCCCTTTAGATTTCATGTTTAAGGGTTAATATTGCAGTATAGCCAGAATACATTATATTTGATACTATATGTGATGAGAATGGTAGATGGCACTATATCTGAACCATCAGATTTGGACAAAGCCATTTAAAAAATTTGAATTATAGAATATGTTGGCTATGTTCTTTCTTGTGTTTTATGGGTGTGATTTGGTAAGTATTTTCCACCTTTTCTATTGGTAAAAGTTTTCATACTTCCAATAACGCCATAAAATACTATTACTAAATGAAGTTCTCTTCCCCAGCTGGTGTGGCTTCCATTGAAGGAATTTATTTGGAAGAAAATATAGGGTAAACAAAAGATAGGGGATTAAATGCAAATTAAAATACTTTGTTGAAAGAAATACATCAAAATAGAATGATAAAAGAAATGGTTTAACAAAGAAAACTAATATAAAAACTATTTAAGATTATCTAGTTTAGAAATTGTTTTTCTTATTATAACTATTGCATGTAACCTCCACATACAGACTTGTATACCCCTTTCTCCTTTTCTTTTTCTTTTTCTCTTCTTCCAACTTCTTTCTAAGCTTTTGTTTTCACATCTTATTTATTTCAGAATCTGATCACACTTTCTAGTAGTTGAAGAACCTAGAACATTTTTGTCCTATTAAATTTAAAATGAAGTAAGTTCCTATGCAAGGATTGAAGTTGGTTGAAAACTATTTGAACATTTGAATTTGAGTGTTTTTGGGTTTTGGTTAATAAATGTATTGCTTTGAAATGTTTGGAGTTGGATATTCTTATTGATAAGTTGATCTAATGATTAGATTATGCATGCTAAGCTATAGAGTTTTCTTAATTTGTGTTTTGAATATGGTTTAGATAAGTAGAGTTATTTTCTATAATTTTTCTTATGTTCGTTTCAAGTTTAATGTGAATATAAATATGTATATTTTGAGTTTGAATGATAAAGGTTGAATTGAAATGAGTGAAGGATGATGTTTGAATAAATTAAAGTTTAGATTGATCATTTTGAATTGTTTATAAGTTGTATTGCTTTTTAAACTACTTTGATTTTTATTGTTAAGGCTGATTTTTATGATATTTTCGCTCAAGCGGATGATTTTCGCTCAAAAGATAATAAAACATAGATTCATACCTTACTCTCCGCTTTATTTTATCTCAAGCGAAACGTTCAAACAAAAATAGAGCTGAAAATCAATCTTCCTTTCATTCTTATTTTCACTTAAGCGAAGAAATATTCGGTTAAGCAAAAATAGCACTGTAACCTAACCCAGTTTCGACTTTAATTTCACTAAAACAAAAAGCTTCCCTCAAGCGAGGAGATTTTCACTCCAGCTAAAAAAATATTTTCTTTTCCTGGTCTCTTTGACTAATTGAATATGAATGTTTTGATAAATGCAAAAATGAATATTAATTTTTATATTTGATTGATTTATGGTTTTTTTTAAAGTTATATTGTATGACAATGCTTACTAAGATTGATGAAATTTGTATGAATTTAGGGTCATAAATATGGGATGACATGTAAATCATTGTTTATTTTGTGTATTAAGTATTGACACCTATGTTGTAATAGAGATCATGTTGATTCACTGATGGTCTAATCACATTGACTAAGATATCAAGTGATGAGAATCAGAGGGGGAATTTCTTACACACTGTGACATGTGCAGATGTGCGACTTGGGTTGTAATGAACTTATCCTAAGTCATTATTCTTGGGTTCACTTGCAAATCTAAGTCTTAGATTGGTTCAGATGTTACTTTCTGGTAGGACATATTTGGTATGAGTCTTCTCGAAGACGTCAATCGATATTTCATTTGTTGAATATCCTTTGATGTATAGATTTGTGTGGTCTATATGGTTTTTATATGTGTTGTGTTGGATTGAAATTGGATTGTGCAAGAATTTTTAATAAAATTGTTTCCTTTAATATATATTTTATTGTTTTAGAAATTCATTCAATAGCTCACTCATGTTTGTGTAGATAAAGATGCAACTCGTGGAAGATAATAGAGACTTTATTTTAACATTTCTTTGTAAGTATTTATATATATATATATATATATATATATATTGTATTTTAAATTTTACTTTAAAATATATTATGCTATGTACAGGCTCTTTATTGGGTTTATAGTATAGTGGATAATGTTTTTTTGGGTGTTACATTCATGGTAACAGAGTTGTTTGTCTTTAGGATGACTTGAGAGTAGTGAGTTTTTTATGTTTCTTCTTTGTGGGTATTTTTTTAAGTTTGATCCAAAATTATAGTTAGAAGTTTCTATTTTATTTCTAACTTAATTCTTTATGTGCTTAGAAGATGGCACTAAGATCACCTACTCCTCCTCCATCGGCGGATATGTCCTAATTAGCATGGACAATAGGGATGATGCCAACAACCTTACAACAACAAAGTGTGCCTATGACACAACAACACCGAGCTTCCCATCATCTACTCTTGATGCTAAAATAGCAACATAAGCATCCCAACTTCATTGACAACATAATTCGTTAAGCCCAAAGGATTTCGTGGGCACAATCCGTCTAAGTTTAATGAGAAAAAAAAAACTAGATAAAGCAAATTAGCGGGTGAGGGATATTAAGAGGATTTTTGAAGACGTTCAATGTCTTGAAGAGAGAAAGTTATCCTATGTTATCTACAAGCTAACTCAAGAAACTAAGTTTTGGTGGATAGACATGAAACAAATTATGAAAGATAAAAAAGAAAATGTGACCTAGGAAGCTTCAAAGTAAGATTTCTGGATGAGTATTTTTTTGATAGTGTCATATATGCAAAAATAGATTGAATTTTGGAACAAGAAAATATTTCAATCACTGAGTAAGCTACTAGGTTCAAACACCTAACTAGATTCTATACCCAGACATATCACCTCGTTAGAAGGTCTACGTTAAAATCTTTTTAATTTGTCAACTAAACGATAGTTATTAATAAAGAACACAACATTTGAATTAATTTCTAAGATGATCCAATCTTGAAGAAAGAATTGTGAAATTGCACTATTAACAACATCCTCACGTATGATATACCAATGAATATGGTAGATAGAACCTCCAAAATCATGAAAAAAAGCAGTAATAACATCATTTAGAAAGTAAATAACATTTTTTTTACTTTCTTTAAAGTAGTGCATTAGTAAGAATAAGATTATCCTCATTCGTAACTAGTATGGAATCACTTAATGAATGAGATTATTAAAAGCAAACCTACAATGTGATGTGATAATGAATTATGAAAAAAACCAAGTCAAGGAGGAGTGATAACAAGTAGAATGACATAGAAAGAGAAAAGAAGAAAAGAATTCAGACAATAAAAAAAGCTTTTAAGGAGTCAATAAAATAAGCTTCTAAGGATGTCCTAACTCTTTGTAAGAATGTAAATAGGAACAATGTTTTTTTGCATTCTTTCTTTAGTTTAGATTGTGGATTGAGTTGTTTTTTTTGGAAAAGTGTTAAGTAATCCAACCTAGGAGTTACTTAAACGACATAGTTTTTCTTATTTGATTTCAAATTTCAAGACCTCTTATCTAAACCCTAAACCCTAAACCCTATGAGTCTCATGTGTAAACATAACTTTGAGCTTTAATCCAGAGGGAATTAAACAAAAATTATTTTTTTTCTTTTTTTATTGAAGAGCTCTTATGGTTAAGTAGAAACTCAAATAAGGATCCTTCACTTTCTTGCTTGTCACTTGAAACATAGTACATTAGAGTGCATGACGGTTCATCTTAAAACTTTCCAAAGTGAAGCTAACTTGACCAAGATAAAGTATTATCTTCTTGATAATTTCTTTATTAATCATCTTTGTTCTTTATCTTATCTCTTGAGAACCAAATCTTCCTTTACTTTTCACCATTCTAAACCAATCTCAAATTACTTACAACACTTCTATTCACTCCTAGATACTTGACCAATATAAAAAAAAGTACATAATAATTAAAATACATTATAGATTATTAAAAAAAAGTAGCACTATCTATATGCTAAAATAGGTTTTTTTATCTAATAAAAAATTAAAAAAATACTAAAATGTCGTATTAAACATACATAACATTTAACTACAAACTTTCTCTAATGATTGTGATATCCATACTATAAATGAAGTTAAATCACACTAACATAGTTTACAACTATCTCAATTGGCATTTGTCGTTTTGTCAAATCTATCAGTTAATTATTTAACAAAAACTAATATTGGAATTAAATCGCATGATAAAATAAATGTCCAATTAAAACTACATTTAATCACACTTCGTTTTTATTCTACAGCAAGCAAACAAGTGTATCAGGTGCACATGTCTAGTTAATGGCTAAACCAACCCAATGAACATCCTAGAAAAAGGAAACAAAATCAGATTTTACAATTGCATGATTTAGATTTTATTATTCTCATTCACGCATCACCAAGAATTCTTTGAACCTTACGAACAATTTGTAATATATGGAATATAAAACTCATCTGACAGAAAGGATTTTACAGTGTTACAGTTGCTGAACACTGTTACACTTCACTGCTCAAAGAAGTGGGTTTATCTTTGATGAAGATGGTGATAACTCAGGATTATGAAAGAAAAAAGTATAGTAACCACTTAAATATCATTCTGGTTTTGAACATATACCTTCTCGGTATCCATTGTCAACTTGTAAAAAAAAAAGTCTTAATTGCACTTAGTTCTCACTTTGTAATCGTCTAATTTTATTTGAAGATAGATTTTAATATAGCTCTAAACATTTAAAGTATTCAATTTTTAATCTTTCAAAAATTGTATTAGTACAAGTGAACAAATTCCAAACTTATAAAAGTACTCATGTTCTAGACCCCTTTTTTGTGTTAGTCTTGTCAAATGTACCCTGTTATTTGGTAATAGGTCCTTAACAGACTGGAAATTAATATGATGAACTGAAAGAACAGCAAAGGGTTTCTGATGCTTGGTGTATGCATTTGTGATGCTGTAATTGGCAAGAAGAATATTATTTAATCACTTAGAACTGGCAATGACAGCTTCCACTGCTATCCATACAAAAATAATCCCAATTGCATCACTATGCCAAATTTACAGCACCACTTTCATTTGACTTCACTCACTCTGCAAGGGAACTCAATAAAGAATATATTCTTAGTAACTAGCTATCGTACGTTAGAGTTTTTTAATTAAAAGTAAAATTTTACCTTAGTAACTTTAAATGAACACCACGTTAAACTTGTGACTAGTTGTTGAATTTAATTTTAGTTATTTACAATACTTGTGATTAAGAAAATAATTTAATTTTGATACATTATTTATCACTACAAGAAAATAATAAAATAGAAACTAATTTTAAACACTAAAAATAATTAGTTGTTACAATGACTAAATTAGAGACTATTTTAGAGACAAAAAATTTTTTAATTTCTAAATTAGTTTCTATTATTTCTAATATGTCTACCTAGCAACAAGGCCTTCAACAAATCTTCATGAATTTGGAGACATCAAAACCAATTTCAACAAATCTTCATGAATTTGGAGACATCAAAACCAATTTCAACAATATTCAACCCAAATAATTCTTAAAAATAATAAGATTAAAAAGAAAAGGATATGAATCGTAGGGCAAGGGCTAACTTGTACAAACTCTGGCTTATATGGGGCAATATGTGCGAGATGACAAACTAAAAGTCTAACCCATCCCATATTTTTTATTGTGAATTATGCATCAACTCTCTCTACATTGTTATTCCTAGATGAATATAGAAAGGCTAAGCTATATGTATGAGAAGATCGTGAAGACCTAGGGGTGTTGGAGAATGGTGAACTACCCAACATTTGCGCACACATTTGACTCAGGAGTAATCATGTACAAGTTTCATGCTTCACTCCAGAGGGTGCTCTAGACTATACTTTTGAGTATACTTTTAGCCATAGTGGTTGGTATTTGCTCACATTGCATCTTTTAGGAGCAATGACCAACTAATAACTATTCATATAAACAAAAGACCATTTTTAAGAGATAGACATGATGACAAACATAAATGTCTTTGTCTAAATGAGATGCATTGCATTTCATCCATGTAGGAAGAGGCTTGAGTACTAGTATGTTTTTATTTGTCTAGATTTTAGTATTTTTAGCAAGAGATCATCCCTTTTATTGTTGAGACCTTAGACGATCTAACCTATGTAGCTCATCTAAAGAGTCTAATCTCAATAGACTATTTATGAGTTTTAATGATAACAAATACTAAGTTTGAATTATTTGTATAGACAGATTTATTATGTGAACATTCTAATATGTGTTTTTGTACTAGTTAAAGGACCACTAGACCATCTAATGTTACTATCAATAAACTTTGTCATGCATAAATAAATCATTGCAAAAAATTTTTTTTCTAAGATATATTTGTTGTAGCAAAACTACAACACCCTAAATGTTTTGATTATGTTTTTAAACACAATAAGTCAAGAGCTTGAAAAATATGAAGCAATTGTGTCTGACAGAAGTTGATCAGATGAAAAATGTATATGCTTCATCTGATAAAAGATAGAGCATTATGTCAAGTTCCACTTTGTCTAATAAGTTAATTGAAGATTATTCAAACGATAAGTACAAACCAAGACTTCAAGCTAACACACATGAAGAATATTCCAAAGCCTAAGTCTACAGAAATAGAGAATGTCTTTTATGTCTACCTGGGGAAGATATATGCCAAACAAAAACATTTAAAATCTCTTGGGATACGAGCTAAAAGTGCAATGACCACCAACTTCTATGACATGACTAGTTTTAACTCTGGCTTAATTGCCTATCATATACGGTTGAACTTTTAATCTCTATTTGGTGTAAAAGGATCTGCTACCAATGAAGATCAGTGTGGCCAGCTATCAAAGAGTTTTCGTGAAGAAAAAAATAAATTTTAATGTTCCATGTCATGTATTTAAGGCTTCTTAACATAAGAGCTCATTACACAATAGTAGGAGAAGATAGGACAATGAAGTGAGTTCAAAGATACTCAATGGACAAAAAAGGAGATGAAACATAAGTATAATAATTTTATTACTTATTGTTAGATATTTCTATCTACGTAATGGGCTTAGCCCATATTTTTTGTATGTTTTTTCTTTATATAAATATAACCTTGTGTTCAATATACACAATGAGATTTATCCTATTTTTCTTTTCCTTTATTTTAATACATACTTTTCACAAGTCTATAAGAAGACATGTTTCGAAGAAAAAAACAAGAAAGTGAGTCATATTCTGCAAGTATTGGAAGTTTACTAAATTATTTTATGCCCTGAAGTTTTGTAAGAATATTGTTTGAATATTGTTTGTGTTCATTCTTACAAACTAGTAAAAAGAGTTTAAATCTTCCATATACCGAAAGACGCTATCCTCTTTATGAGCAAAAATAAGTGATTTATTGATCACTGAAACCTTGTAACTAACTATCTTGAGCCAGGAGTAGCTAATGTCAAGAATAATTAGTGTTGAGCCAAGAGTGGCTAGTGTCAAGAATATTCAGGATTGAACCAGGAGTGGCTAGTGTCAAGAATACTTAGTGTTGAACCAAGAGTGACAAGTATTTGAGCTAGGAGTGGCAAGTGTAAAGAATACTCAGTGTTAGAAAGGAGTGACTTGAGCAAAGAGTATTTAGGATTGAACCAGGAGTGGCTAGTTTCAAGAATACTTAGTGTTGAACCAAGAGTGACAAGTATTTGAGTTAGGAGTGGCAAGTGTAAAGAATACTCAGTGTTAGCCACGAGTGACTTGATCAAAGAGTAATCATATGTACTTTGAAATTGTAAACTATTCAGTGGAACTTAACTAGTTGGTCAAGAAGGAGACGTAGTCCATGTGATCAGACGAACCAGTATAAAAATATTAAGTATCTTTTCTTTTTCTTTAATCTTTTACATTGTGTGTTATATAACTATTTAACTAACTAAATAAGGAAGGAAAAATCAAATTCAATCTTGCGAAAATCTTCAAATATTTTTTGTATATTCAAATTAGCGAAAAATTGTATTTTTTTTTAAAACACAACTCAACCTTCCTTTCTTGTCTTATTTCCTATTTTTCACAATACTATATGACAATTGTTTCAAATGTACAAAGTTATAACTTCAACATTAAAAATTCAAGTAAAGAAAAATTTTATTATAAATAGTCGTGAAATAATATTTTGAAAACTGTATATTGCATAATATGTATCTAACAATAATCTAATACTTATATATATAAACTTTTCATATCAAGTTTCTAATCAAGCTGTATCAAAGAATGTAGTGAAGATTTCTAATCAAGCATGCATCAAGGAATGTTAAATGTTTCTTATGGATGTGTGAAACCGTTGTAATTATTCAAACGTGAGGTAAGCTCAGTGAATTAAAATTATTCTCTCTTTAAGAATTATTTTTATTCTTTTTCAACGAGGTCTTAAACTCAGGGTAAGGTTAAGATGATCTAATCAGGATTGGTTTGTGTACTCCAAATTATTAGGTGTGGTCTGTGTACTCACTATAACTCTAAGTGGTTGGTGTACTCATTGTAATCAATTAATTTGATTAATAGAACCTCTTAAACAACTTGTTTAAGGAAAAAATCAACATAGCTCATGTGTTTAAGTGAATCAATATAAATTTTCTTATTTTGTTTATGTTGCTTCTACGTTAAGACTGTCTAGTCTAATTATCAGTGAACAAAATCTAAGACATTATTCAATTCCCTTCTAGAGCCATTAATTCTAACATTTTCTACATTATTCCTTTATTCAAGTATATCATGGGAGGGAGAGAGTGACTAACATAGTGAGATTCCTTTAGCATCTCGACCATGATCATGCTTTAAGTAGACCCATCAAGTTTGCCTATGAGCAGGACACAACAACTAAGTCACTACGAAAGGTGATTTTCATATCAATGAATTGGCACTTAAGGAACAAAAGGAGTACACTAACCTTTTGGTTGAGGATTTATAGAACATTAATTGTTATGCGGGGGTATCCCTTAACAGTATGCGTATTAACTATATTTTAATCTTAATTAAATTAATCCAATCTATACATTTTAAATGGAGTAATATTTGAAATGTATGATATATTTAATATCCTTTTAATATTTAAATAATTAATAAACTGATTAATTAAGTAGGAATCAATTTGGTTTAATAACAATTCTTTCCGACTTTATTATTTTGTGATATTTCTTCTATTTAAATATATTAATGCATCAAAATGTGCATAAGGAGAAGAGAAAAAAAAATGTGTTTGAGGAGAGAAAGTAATGAACACTTCCGGGGAATTTTACCAAAATGGTGTAGTTTTTTTTTAGATTTACATAAATGGGCATATTCAGAAAATGTTACAAGAATGGTCATTTTTTGGTCAAAGTTACCAATGGTGTAGGCAACATAAATTAAATTCATTAACCCCTTTATTTTTCTTTTTTTAATTAAAGTTTCCAACTTGATTGACAACTTCAGTTTAGATAAAATTGAATACTGGATTGACAACTTCAATGTATTTTATCTCAAATGGAATTTCCAATTCTGTTGGCAAGTTTATCTGATTTTTTTAAATAATTCATATTTTTTAAAATTAAAAGATGTATATAATAATAATTTAAAAATTATTTAAATTTACATGAAGTGAATAAAAATAAAAAATATTAAGAAAATTTGTATTTTTATAGATAATTAATATTAAAAAATTAAACTAAATTTTGTTTTCAAAAAAACAAAGTTACCTAAAATTAAGTTGGATTTAAAATAGGTTGTAAAATAAATGTAAAATATTTAGTACTTTTTAAATATTATTAAAATTAAAAATATTTTTGTTGTTTTTAAAAATTTGAAATTATGTTTGTGAAATAACGTTTATAGTTGATAAAATTATAAATAAAAAGGGTAGCGTTTAAACAATATTTATAAAATGATATTATACATGATTAGAAAATAGAAATATAGGAAAAG
>Ga0123342_1008545_pt1 | contig 12796 bp, 8 predicted proteins | sample Turbeawhitnodule_FD_89960 | JGI IMG/M metagenome (GOLD analysis project Ga0123342, IMG submission 89960) | Root nodule microbial communities of legume samples collected from Mexico - Turtle bean Mexico white nodule | ecosystem: Host-associated > Plants > Roots > Nodule | place: Mexico: Nepantla...
TTAGCTTTACTGATCTCGGTTTGAGCGTTAATCGTAATAGGGTTCGGCCGTCGGCCACAATCTCATGGTGAGGATAGGCCATCGGCCAAATAAGTGTGGTCTTCGACCATCTCAGTTAAGTCTTCAAAGGTTTCGGCCACTCGTCAGTCGGCCAAGTATGCAAAGGTCTCGGCCATTTGTCAGTCGGCCAAGTATACAAAGGTCTCGGCCATTCGGTCGTTTGGCCAGATTTCTGAAGATATTCTTGGTCTGCCGGTCGTTCGGCCAGAATTCTGGAGATATTCTTGGTCTGCCGGTCGTTCGGCCAGAATTCTGAAGATATTGACTTATCAGTCTCTCGGTCAGGCTTGACTGGGAGTCGGGCAGGCAGGTGGGTCCCGGCCTCGCCCAGTACCGGTACATTTATACTATTTTAATATAATTTTATTTGTATGGTCTTTATTAGTGGTCTAATAATCTATAATAGTTTTGAGTTAACAATTAATCAAGATGAATTACAGTATTTTTTCTGCTTATTGTTGATGTGATCTTTGTCCATTCATTGACCTTAGAGACTTGAGAAGGCATAGACTATGATGAGTCAAAAGAAAAAAAATAATTTATTTTGCTAACAACATGTAAGATAATACCACACACCAATATCTAATGTTTAAGTAAGCATAGGCAAGATGACTCTAAAAGGATTTATAGAAATAAAAACTCATTTCTTTGGCTAAGAAAATGTCGAGCTATATCATACACTGAACTTCTAGGCTTTAGCAGGTGTAGGCAAATATGAGTCTAAAAAAGGGAAAGAAAAATTCATTTATTTGACCAACAACATGTCAGACTATACCATTCATTAACTTCTCAAGCTCAAGTAGGCAAAGGTGATAATGAGTCTAAAGAAAGTACACAATATTAAGATTTGTGTACATTGAATGGAGTTTAGTAGTTTATAAGGTGCAGAAAAAAAAAGAGGAAACGTGCTTACAACCATTAGATAACGATTAATAAGAGTTGTAGATGTTGATGTGTTAATCTCATTCATCTATAAATAAGTGGTGGGGGAGAATGGAGAATGATCACTACTTAGAAATTTATGTTAAAGTACCATTTGGATTGCATGTTGTTTTTTACTATTCCAGGTGCCTTCTTCCCTAAGATTCAAAGAGTTTTTAAGTGAGTAAAGGAAAATTTTCCATTAGAACAAGTTACAAGTTGAAGGAGTCGAGTGTGAGGGAATATTTTTCCAAGCATAGATCGTCGTTTATGTTGTATGTCTTCTCCAACAACATTAGCATGCTAAAGAGTTGAGTGGGTGACATGATTATGGTAGTTCAGAGATGTTACGAGTCATTTCAACCTGCATGTGGTTGTGAAATTCTTTCAACTCCTCTAACTATTTGAATTTTGTAGCTTGGTGCCTTAGTTCTTCTATATTTGTGTTGATTTTTGACAAAGTTTTTGGTGAAAGATCCTAGCCTTAATGTCGTAACCATGTAATGAAATGATACCTCCAAGTTCAAGTTTATGTTGTTTAAGGCCATCCTTCAAACTTCTTCATGAATGACCTTAACAATTCTCAACTCTCTTGCCTTAAGTTGACTAGGGCAATTGAACTTAAGTCATGTAGTTGAATCATTGTGAATTGTGTGTCGAATTTGATATAGAAGGTACAAAAGCAATCAATAGAAAAGGGAGGGAGCCTCGTGAACCAACTAAGAGTTTCACCCTTGAGGGATGTGGGGAACACATGATAGGAAATAACATAGTTCGTAACATATCAACTTGTGTTCATTGGATTAGAGGTACCATCGTACAATCCAAGCTAAGGCTCTTGCAACTGGATGGTAGGGGTTTTCCATTATAACACCAATGAAGAGATGTCAATAAAAGCTCTCTATACATAAGGAGGTGTGGGTAGAGATATGATATTAAGTTCTTATATCATGGTTGTTATCAACTTCTTATCCCCTCGATTAGGAATGGGGACAAGTTGAGGTTGATCGGGTGTCTCAAGTTTTCTCATGATTATTGTTATACTTTTAAAATTCATTTAGGTGTTCTTTGAGTTTACCACATATTTAGCGTTCTTAAATCTAAGAGTGTCAATCTCTTTTTCATTATTTTACTTCAAATCTTTCTTGAGCTTGAGCAACAATGTTGTTTCTCTTACATCATTCTCTTGGGTTTCTGAGAGCTTCTAATGTTAATTGTTCATCATGTCCTTTGTTTATACTATGTGTCTAAAGAAACCTTCCTTGTGCCTCACAATGGATATCAAATGTTCTTATAAGAATTAAGATGACCTTCACAGGACTAAGATGTCATCTATTTCTTCATTGTCCAAAAGGTATCATTCCATTGAGGTTTAACGAGTGAGTATGCCTACCTTAACATTCTCACACAAATCATATAATGAATAATTAGAGTAAAAAGTGTGTAATAAATGAACAATATACCTTGATATCGTTGTTTAATTATACAATTTAATGAATACACACACATACTTATATATCATGATAACTTCTCTCTACATTAGGAAAAATAACTCTTTTTATACAAAAAATAAATTTTTTTATACAAGAAATTATACAATTTAAGAACTCAAAAATATATTTACAAGAATATATATATTAATAAACCATGTTTGAATGGTATTGATCACATTATTGTCTTATTGGAAATATTTTAAAACACATTATTGCCTTTTTTAGTAAAATCATATTATTAAATTATTATTTCACAAATATAAAAATATAATTATCTTTTATTGTTAAAATTGATTTTTGCAACAAAAATGAGAAAACTATTAAATAAAATGTTATAGCTTAAATTAGATGTTATAGAGTACATAAATTTGCTGGCTATAAGCTGGTGAAAATGTGGGTCATGGCCTTAGTGCTTATTCATGTAGAAGATACTCTTAAAAAAACTTGAACAAATTCAAGAATTTTGTAGAAAATATTATCACACATTCAATCGTATGATTGATATAAAATGAGAGAAACTAAAGAATAAAATCAATGAAAGTTAAATTGTGTGATTGATGTAAAACGAGAGAAACTAAAGAATAAAATCAATGAAAGATAGAAATGTGTATGTTATTGATTAAAGAATGAGAAAAACGTACAAAGAAGCTGCTCTAGCCAGCTCGAGGTCGGTTGGAATCTAGATGAGCTTCTACTGGTCTCCTTTTAAGCTCTAGTGATTCAACCCTTTGAAAACGATGAGGGCTCCTCTTGCATGTCACTTTGACGCTCAAGTCAGTAAGAACATAAAATATAATGAGTATAGTATAAAATATGAGTTGATAGTACTCCATGTGTTGTGTATTAGATGATGATCCTTTCTGTATAGCATAATCTACTATATATAGTCTGAATTGTAACATCTCCGCCTTTAGTCATGATTTTGTCTTAATTGAGTGATTAAGGCTAATTGATTGAGATCCCTTGACTTGTGCTCTATCATAAAGTTAGATACACAGGTCAGGAAACGACCATAAATGACCAACCATTGAGCCAGACCCATGACATTACAAAAGCAAAGAAAAATTGTTATATATATAGAAAAATATATAAAAACCAAGAAATAAATGTCAAGGTGTGATTGTGGAATACTAGATCGAGTTTAATAAAATAATAATAATTGTTGATTTGCTAAGCGCATTATCGTGGTGCTAAGTGATTCGTTTAGAAAAAATATTTTATGATTTTTCTTCAAAATTTTGAGAGTCCCCGTTAAGCTGGGAGTAAAAATTGAGCATTTTCAACTTGGAGTAAAGATTATGAAACATCAACAAAGGAGGAAGTGTCTTGGTTAATATGTGAGCCTGTTGAAAACTTGAACAAATGGGCAAAAGCTTGATAACCTCTTGATGAAGTTTTTCTCTAAGAATATGACAATCAATTTCAATGTATTTGGTGTGTTCGTTAAAAACTAGGTTCGGGGCAATTTGAATGAGTGAATGGTTATCTCAGTATAAAAAGGAGACGGTTATGTGTGATGCACTTGAAGATCTTACTAAGATCTTGCATTAAGTATGGGAGCCATTTTGAATTTCACAAGTAGCTGAAGCAAGAGCCCTGCACTTAGCTTCATATGAACTTCTGGAGGTAGTAGGCTATTTCTTTGATTTCCAAGAGAGGGGTGAATGACCAAGATAAACAATATAATCACTTACTGACCACCTTGAATCAAGGCATCTCAACCAATCAGAATTGCTAAATGCTTTAAACTGGACAATACTATCAACAACAAGAAATACTTTATAGTCAGGGGCTTGTTTAAGGTATCAAAGAATGTGAAAATAAACCTGATGATGTTCAGTAGTAGGTGCAACAACAAATTGACTTAAGTGAGGCATGACATGTGTGATGTCAGACCATATGTTTGTGGGATAAATGAGTTTTTCAATGAGTCTTCTATAAGAAGAGGGATTGCTGAGAAGATCTCTAGAGTGGAACTAACACATTTGGAAAAACTTATAGGAGTGGAGACAAGAGCACATCCAAACATTCCCGATTCCTTGAGGAGATCAAACGTATGCCTTTATTGGTCCTTGCTACCTCAAAACCAAGGAAATATGTCAAATCACTTATTTTAAAAGTTTGGTCAAGTAAAGAGGTTATATTATTCATCTCATATATATAATTTATAGTCAAAAACAACATCATCAACATAGATAGGTAAGACTGTCATTTTGGAATTAGAAAATTTTAAAAACAAGGAATGATCAACCATGTTTTTTTTGTATTTATGCCGAAGAAGAAAATCATAGAGAGTTTAGTATAGCATTGTTTACTAGCTTGTGTAAGTAAACATACAAAGAAGTGAAGAAATATATATATATATATATATATATATATATATATATATATATATATAACAAAAAACAGAAAAACTAGAAAAACGAAAGACTTAATGAAGCATGATCGAAGCATGCTACAACGAACTCAAGAAAACCAAAAATAATTATCGATTCACTAAGCATATTATCATGGCGCTAAGTGATCTGTTCAGAAAAATTATTTTCAGATTTTTTAGAGATAAAAAAACTTTCTTTTGTGTCTGATAGTGATATTTATTATTCCCTATTCAATGATCCCTTTGGTGATAAGTAGGTACATGCAGAAGCAAAATCCAATTATGTTTGTTCCCGCTACCCACTGTTGCAACACATGCATATTATAAAATTAGCTGATCCTCGTTTATTAATTTGTTCATTACTGTGTAATTTTTAATTTCTTCTTTTGTGGGTGTAGAAATAATTATATGTTCGTATTTTTTTATGAAGATAATATGGACCAAGATCTTGTTTGATTTCCACGCATATATGGTTGGAGATCCCACATCGACTAGAGATTAGAGTTTTTTATTATATATAAGTGGGTGCAAACCTCAACCTCATGAGCTGGTTTTATAGAATTGAATTAGACTTAAAATTCATTTCGTAATATATATGCATGCATAGGTATGATTTTCTTTCTACCTGCAAAATTGGTAATGTGTCACTTTCCTTTGGCGGTAATAAACATGATCACTAAAAAGAAGTTTGATACGTAAATCTGGATAAATATATAAGAATTGAAAAATAATTTCCATTATCATGTAGTAATTGAACAATAAATATATATATATATATATACATATATATATTTGTAGATGGAGAGAAGACCATGAAGGCTCAGAAAATATATGCATGTGTTGGAAATTTGACTACTGGACCTGTTGATTCTGATATTGAAGTTTTCCAAATTTTATAATGAATATTCATTCAATAAAATCTCAAAGCCAGCACAACTAATTATAAATTTATTTTTTATTATATATGTTTATATCTAAATCAATTATCTCAAGAATTGTATATAACTCTTATGATTGTCAAAGTATCATTTCTCTAAAAGTAATTGAATAAATGTTAATACCCAAGAATCAGTTTTATATATATATATATATATATATATATATATATATATATAATTTTTTTTTAGGGGAGAAAGATGTGAGGAAGACTCGAGAACATATAAGTTTTTTATGGAGAATTAAAGCACTCCCCTCAATTCACGTCACATGGAGAATTAAAGCACTCCCCTAAATTCACGTCACAGCTTGGAGAGTGATTGAAAACAAGGTTGCATGTAGGATAAATCTGGAGAGACGAGGCATAGGGGTCGAGAGCAATATGTGTTGCTTGTGCAGGATGTCAAAGGAGACACCAAATCATTTATTCTTTGGATGTAGAGTGTTTTGGCTAATTTGAAATTTTTGTTTTGACTGGTTAGGAGTTAGTTCGGTTGACCTTATGGATCCTAGGGCTCATTTTGAACATTTCAAGATTCTGGATGGGTTTACTTCAGTTAATCTTATTATGGGTATTGTGTGGATCGCGTTGGTTAGTGAGATTTGGACACACAAGAATAATTGTTTATTTAAAGGTGGAATGGTTGATCTTACTGAAATATTTTCCCTAACACAGGTTAAGGTTTGGTCCTGGATCTTATCAAAGAAACCGCTACTCATCTCTGATGGGTGCCTAGAACCCTTGGTATGTATGCATTCGATTTAATTTTGCAAGGGTTGATCCTTGATTCTTTTTCTCTGTATTTGGTAGTGATGGGATAGTCAGGCGGAGGTCATATTTTGGTTGATGTGTAGAGAGAATGATTCTCTTTACACTCATTTTGTCTGTATAAGAGTTGGATCACCCGTGAAGTGACCTAATTAATTTCATTTCTTATTGCCGATAAAAAAAAACACCCAAGAAACAGCCAAGCTACCCAGGTATTGGTTTGCTTGCTATGTGGAGTGTTTTCAAAAGTTCCAGATAGTTTTGCACAAAATATTGGTTTAAACTATGCATTACAAGATGAATTGCCGAAAGTGATTATGGCAATAGAAATAACAGAGTTGGTGTAATCTTTAATTGGAAAGTGATTCAATCATCAAGGCTTTTAATAACATTGGCACCTTGAAAGATTAGAAAAACATGTACAAACAACAAAAATTATGAACATCTTTTTCTATCACATTTTTATATTAAGAAGGGTTTGATGGGATTTGATTCCTGATTTTATAGCAGAAGATTGATCGCGATAAGTAGAATCTCTCATAATTACAGGTTTATAGATTAATTGAATGAGGGTGTTGCGCTCACTCTTGAGCATAGGTGATTTTTTGTTCATGTTGGTTTATGTCCTCTATCATTTGTGTACATTTTATTTTCTTATCATTAATGAATTTATGGTATGGTATACACGATAGATAAAAAGCAGAAGCATCACAGCCTTTATAAAGGATGATTCCGAATATGAATTTTTATGATATAGAAAGGTGTCTATATAAAAAGATATGAATACAACGAGATGAAAACTAATATACTTTTAATTTTTTATTTTTAATTGTTTTCTATCTTTTTTTATTTTAGTTTTTATTGATTCTTTATTTTATTTTATTTTATTTAAATATAAAATAAATGTATTGTTAATATATTTTGACCCTATATTTTTAATTCAATAAAAGCAGAAGGAATATTTCTTCTTATATCTTTTATTTATTTATTTATTGTTTTTTTTTGCTTTCGCTTTTTTTCTCTTTTTCTCCTTTATGTATTTTTTTTTATAATAGTCGACTACAAAATTAAAGTGTTCACCTGTTTCCATGTAACATTGACGGAAAGGGTAAACAAAACAATTAATTTTGATGGTCCATTCAATTGTAATTCAGTGACTAGAGGCATAAATGTAGTGGGGGATAAAGAATCTTTCTTTTCTTTTCCTTTTTTTATTACTGTTTCGACGTCATAGATAAAGCACAACAAAATCTACAGTTTTGTTTTATTATTAATATTTGAAATGTAATAAACCAAAACAAAACTAGTTATATTTCTTGTAGATTCGGCTGTTAAATAAAATAACAATCCGAATGCAACTTTATGGACCAAAGTTACACATCCTATTGTGCAATAAATTGAGTGGACCATATCGATATGATCCTAAGCCAAATTTGGAGAATTCACATATAAAGATTCTTCGTCTCATTGTTCCTATATCAAGCATGTTAAAATAATATTATTACGATAGTGTTAGTTATTTTGACGTTTGAAACTGGATTATGATTTAAAGATATTTCATATAATTAAGAGAAGAATATTTATTTAAATTATTTTTTACATCAATTCCTAAACTATATGAAACTATAAGACGTGTATGAAGAACTATTAATATTGACTTAAGTGCATATAAGGTAGGTATATATTTCCTTCCTAATTTGATTTATTTTATATTTATGATATCACAAAAGTTTAAACTTTATAAATTGTTTGATTAAAAAACGCAAAACCATTATTACTTATGTCAATTTGTATCGGTAAAAGATATTTTTTTTATTTACATATTGAATCACCTTTTTCCTTGCAAGGAAAACATTAGATGTTAATGGAAAGACATTATTTAAAAACTAACCTTTAATAATATATTTATTATAAAATAACTTATCTTTTTATTAAATTTTCTTCCTATACATGGTCACAATTTTATTAAGTGAGTGTTCTTTTGTCTCTAATGAATAAAAGGTTATATACACATACTTGAAATGGAGCACTCAAATTCAGGCTAGATTAAAATAATAAATATTTGTGAATAACTTGGTAGTTGTATATTCTTTTTAGATAGTTTTGGTTATTCTTTTTTGTATAAGTTGAAAGGATATACAAGTAAAGGCAGTTTTAGTACTTCATAATAGTCTAAAGTTGTATATTTGATATTTGATTTGGTTAGTATGAGGTGTGGTGTTGATTGTATAAGGGCTAGGACACTCCTGAAGTGTCTCATTTTATTTAATTTATTTATTGATAAAAAAAACTTAGTACTTGTATAAAAGTTTTATCTTTTCTATATAAGCAATAAGAAATAATACATATAACTTGGTACAAGGAATATTAAACCTATATACATCATACAAAATACTGAGTGTGACAGAGAAAGGATATTACCCAAGATAGTTATATAACATCAAACTTTGTTTATTACCTCCTTAACACAAATTCTTTCTCTAGTACAAAATATTTATTTTTTACCCTTCATATACACTATAAAACCGAACACCATAAAATACCCATACATCTTTCTTAAACAACTTATCCATTTCCTTATGTTGCAAGAAGTGATCTTACACCGTGAAAGAGTTAACCCACCCATACTACTTTTTCCAAACTCAATAACTGCTCTAACAATGTTTATGCCTTTTACCTATCTTTGGAATTTCAATAGGGGGCAATCCTAGGAGAGTTAAGATGTGGGAATTTGTGCTAAGTAAGGTTAGGAAAAGACTAGCACGATGGAAAGGAAAAAAATTATCTTTTGCTAGAAAATTATGTCTCATTAAGTTGGTTATTTCAGCTATCTTTCTTCTTTTCCTGTCCTTTTTTAAAGTCCCGAAAAAGGTGGTATATGAAATTGTTAAAGTACAAAGAAATTTCTCGTACGGGTGGGAGGCTGAAGGAAGGAAGATAGATTGGGTTCAATGGTCTAAAGTGTGTCAACAGACAGAAGATTAGGGAATTAGGTATCAGAGATATAAAGCATTTCAACAATGCGATAATTGAAAAAATGGAAATGGTGTTTTATAACACAAGATACTGGGATATGGAGAGAAAATCTTATATCTAAATATGGCAATTGGAGGCATATAAATAGATCATGTAGGTCTAGAGAAGAATCAACCTGGTGGTTAGATTTAAAGAAAATGTGTGGGTGCGAAGAAGAGCAAAACTGGTTTAATGGCAATATAAGTTTGAAATTAGGAAATGGTGAGAAAATTAGATTTTGGACAATTAAGTGGAGTAATGGCAGAAGAATTCCAAAGGATGTTCAAGAATTCCATTGATTCTGATTTACTTTTAATACAAGCTGGAAGATGGGAAAACAATAGTTGGGCGTGAGATCTTAAGTGGGAGAGGGATTGGTTTGAGTGGGAAAGACCAATGGTAGAAACCTTAAAGTGAGAGTTAACAAAAATTCTTCCAATAAAAAATAGATTAGATAGGAGGGTTTGGAAAGGGGGAAACTCAGAAAATTATTAGGTTAGGTCCGCATATAACTTATTGCATAGTAGTAACGTTGTTAACAAGGAGAAGTTCTTCAGTGATATTTGGAAAGTACACATTGTCCCTAAGATAAAACTCTTATTTGGAGGATAGGTTTGAACAGAATCCAGACTAAGCTAAGTTTGCATAATAGGGGAGTGGTAATGGGTACATATCTTTGTCCCATTTGCCAACAACATGTAGAATCTACCCAACATCTATTTTTTGAATGTAAATTTTCCTGGTAGGCTTGGAATTTATGCTTCAGGTGGATTGGAGTCTCAAATGTGTTACATAATAATGTTGTAGGGAATTTTTATCAATTTGTTGGTTTGGGTTTAAGTAAAAGGCATAACTTAGTTTGGAAGTCTATCTGGACAACAGTGATGTCAGAAACCTTATCTCACAAAAATAAAGTTGTGTTTAAGAATGATATTTGTGATGGGAAGGAAATCTTTAGCATAACACAACTTAAAAAGGTGGGTTTGGATCACTAATATGAATAAAAAATCTAATTTTACTTATCCTTTGTAGTGCTTGAGCCCTTTAGCATATTTACATAAGTCTTGATTCTTCTGGTTTCATTATCTACAAATAAGGTTTGTTATGATGTATGAAATATGGTTAGAGATTTGTTCGTACCTTGGGTAGTGGAATGTTGTCTGCTAAGAATTTTTTATCAAGTTAACCGATTCACCTACTTTGGCACATTGAGGATCAAACCAGTTTTTAGACTCTATACAATGCATAAAGGTGGAAGATTTCTTTGTTAGAATTGTATGTTTAATATGATAGTTACAACATATGGATGTGTTCAGGTTATTGTTAGTTGTTGATTCCATATTGAGCCTTTGCATAGATGCTATAATTTTGTGGATTGTAATTTTCTTGTTCTTTTTTAAGGACTTTTTGTACAGAATCATGTATACGGGTTGAGGTACCCCATACACTCTTTTATTTATATATTTTTTTTTTGCTGATTAAAAAAATATGTTTTACGACATGAAAATACAACATTCAAGCATCTCAGGTCATTCCTCTCCTTGTATTACATTCCTCTTCCTCAACTATTGTCTTCTTCATCCTCTAAATAAACTTGACTTTGGTGACACTTTAATCTTATATGCTACATTGTACAAGACATTTGGTTGGTTTGTCTCCACAGTTATGTATAGTTGAATAAACTAATTTTACTAAGTACCCATCCTTCATACTGATTTCAACTCCATCATTACTAGATCTTTCTCTAATTGTACCAGTTTTTTTTCCCACCCAAACATATTTCCCTCCTACTTAAACTTCAAAATCTATTTAATGAGTTTTTTCCCAACAATTTTGAGAAACAATTCTCTTAATAGAATCATGTGTACTTTATTTCCTCAACTACCACTGAAATTTGTTCACAATCAGAATCGAATTTTCAATTCAGTGTAAATAGATTTCAATGTTAGTTGGAAAAATAAAACACACATACTTCTATTCAAAGAATTATTTTCCAAAAGTTCCATTTATCTCCTTACCCATAGCTCATATAACCTTTCTCCTTACATAAAATGAACAACATACATTGAAATGTTGTTATTGTAGATCCATCCATACCTTTATCCATAAGTTCACTTTATTCCTTTACCTTCTTCATCCTAATCTTATTAAAACCATCTGATTTCCTTCCCCACACACCTTTTAAAGATCGTTCCACCATCTTGTACAGTTTTTAGTTGAAATACGAGAGGAATGTTAAATATGTAATAATCAACCATACCTAGCTTAGATTTATTATATTTATAGTCTTGTAATATATATTTATCTGAATAATTTAAATTAAGTGTTCAAATTGTCTTATAATGTAATTAATGCTTTAGACGTGATATGAACTATTTATAATTATATTAGCAAGGTGGAGACATAGATCGAAATAATCTCGACTATAAGGTACAATAGATATTTAACCTAATAAACTCACACATGTACTCATCTTTTAAATAATACATTTGTTAATTATTTTATGAAAGACATGATTAGAAATAGGAAAGAAGTAGAGTGTTTAGGTTTCACAAAAACATCTTTCAGGAGAGTTGACAACAAGTTTTGTACGAGAGTAGTGATCAAGCAAGATTTTTATGATTGAACCTCATCCATTTGTGAGTGATTCACTAGGCATAACTCCAAAGCAAAAAGGTTACAATTAATAGACCCGCAATGTTCGGGTCGGTGAGTAACCACTCTCTTTCATTATTCTTTTACTTTTGCAATCTAAAATGGATAATTTCATTTCATGTTACTCTAACGCTATTAATTATGTAAATGTAAGTGTGTTAAAAAGTAGCACTTCAACCTAAAGTGTCTAGTTTTTCCTATATATCTTTTTCTGATTTTGACCTTTTGATAATAATAAAACAAATATAACAATGGAGTGAGGTTTACTTCTAGGTTAAAGTATTACATTTAACAGTGTTTAGTAACTTTTACTATATATTTGGACTTGACAAATAATAATATATAAAAAAAAAACTTACTCATTTTATTGTTTTAAGATTTTTTATTAAAAGTTATTTCTTAAATTTTTTTTATATAAAATATTGATTGATCATTAATATAAATCACCCTTGAAAAAACTTAACATTAATAATACTATACATTTGGACCTTTTAATGGAGGACAAATGTTTTCTGTAATTATATATATATATATATATATATATATATATATATATATATATATATAAAA
>Ga0123342_1008547_pt1 | contig 12789 bp, 5 predicted proteins | sample Turbeawhitnodule_FD_89960 | JGI IMG/M metagenome (GOLD analysis project Ga0123342, IMG submission 89960) | Root nodule microbial communities of legume samples collected from Mexico - Turtle bean Mexico white nodule | ecosystem: Host-associated > Plants > Roots > Nodule | place: Mexico: Nepantla...
CCCCCCCCCCCCCCCCCCCCCCACCTTCTTGTAGCACAAGGGCACGAGGGGAAGAGGCACTTGGGGGGTGTTCCCTATAGGACGGGGCGCGATCATCCGACGTTGAATTCGCAGGCACCGCAACATTGACTTTCCTCTTCCTCTTGAAAACGAGGCTTGAGCAGGTGTCATCGTCTTCAGTGGCAGTGGCCTTAGCCACCCCCTTCTGCCTTTGATCTACGAGGGTTGGTGCAGAAGGGCCTGAGGTAGAAAGGCCTGGGGCAGAAGTAGCTGGAGTAGAGGCATCGACAGCGGAAAGGCCAGGAGCAACCTTGTGTTGAAGGGCCACTTCAGCTAGGTGCCTCCTCTTCTCGGCATTCAGTACCGTCCCTACACCAGAAGATGAGATACATGAAAATTTGAATCAAGCAAAGTGCATAAAAAAAGAATCAAGCAAAGTGCACAGACAAAGAAATACAAGCAAGAGCAGAGGCGAACAAAGTACCCATATAACCTTTAAGGGCCTTAGGGCTGAACTCAAGTTTGAGTAGCTCAACCGTGTTAAACGGTGCTTGAAGGCCAGAGAGGAGGTCGCACACCTCCCGTTCTTGTGGAGGTAGGTCCTCGAGGCACCTGGGCTTCTTGAGTTTAGATTTCCCCGCTCAGTATAAGGGAAACCCGTCCAAGAGGGTAGGGTCCCTCCTGTTGCATCGAACCTTGAAAAAATGCTTCTTGAAGCCTTTGTAGGACTGTTGGAAGAGCGTTAGTAGAACCCTCCCAGCAACTCCGTTGAAGCTGACCCACAACTTCTAGCCTGGGCTCTTCGCTTTAAAGAAGTATAGGAACACGTCCACTGATGGCGTATGGCCAAGGCAGTGGCACAGTATTGCGAAAGCCCTCACGAACGCCCAGCTGTTTGGATGTAGTTGGGCGAGGGCGACGTTCACTTCGGTGAGAAGAGCTCGCTCGAAGGGAGTGAAGGGAAGGCGTAGGGAGAGCCTTCGAAAAACAATCGAGTAGATGAAGCAGAAGGGTCCCTCAGGGTCCTATGAATCGTCGGAACACTCGGGCTCACCTACCCTACAGGGCACAACCCTCACGAATTTATCATGCTCCTTCCCGAAGACCCGAGACTTATGACAGGTTTGTTTCTTCCTATAGGTTGCTATGCTCGCAAGGGAGGTAAAGCTGGAAGTTTCCTCTAAGAGGTTGTCGGGTGCCCAGCGGTACAAGGACCTATAGTCTGAAGGACAAGGAGTTGGGTTTGGTGTTGAGGGTGGAGTTAAGGTTGGAGTTGAGGTTGAGGTAGAGTTTGGAGTTGAGGCCAGAGAAGGATTCAATTGTGCCATCTTAAGAAGAAGAGTTAAAAGAGGGGAAAAGAAGAAAATACGAAGGTTTAGAGAAGGAAGTGTGCGCACCCTAGAAAACAGAGAAATACGAAAACGATGAACATGAATCGTAAAGTGCAGAAAACATAAACAGGCCCAGAACAGTTATAGTAGATTATGAGAATCAAAATCATAAACAAGGGGTGATCATGAAGTAAAGAACGTACCTTTGAGCAATTAGGGTTCGAAGGGTCGTAGTGGTTGAGGAAGAAGAAACAGCGTTTGAGAGAAGAAAATGTCTGAGAAATGATTAAGTGAAGTAATGAAACAGTAAGGAGCGTAGGGGTTTGAAGGGTTTAACGTATACGAAGAAGTGCAAGCGACAACGAGCTTTAGCCGTTGATCTTGCCACGTGTACCCTGATTGAAAAAGTATGGTGAGACGTCACTTCGGTGCACTGTTCACGTCCCGTCACCCCAGTGCCACGTAGGTCACCGCAGGCGATCACCTAGCCTCTTCGCTGAAACAAGTTACAGCTTGAGCCTGGGGGGCCTGTGTACTGGCCAGACCTCGGACCTCGACTGAAGAAGAGGTCGACATCAGACGTCGACATCAGACCTCGGTGGTCCGACAGTAATAATGGGCCACGTAAGTTGGGCCCTACAAACAGGTCGAGTTAACATGAGTTAACACCCAGATACCAGAAAGACCTAAATCACGAGAGGATCATGCATGGGGTGTGTATAGTACATTCGGGTACGACACAAGCAAGTGTTCCCTGGAGGCGCTAAGGCTCGTAAGGGTTAGGGTTTCCAGGGAAAGACTGCATGCATGACACATGAATAATTAGGGCACCCACAGAACATATGACGCCGCAGTGCTGGTACAAGAGTTGGTACTCTAGCGGCCATGCTGTTAGAAAGATTGCACTCCAGAAGAGGCAAGTCTTGTGTCGCGGTTGCGCTAAGCTTGTGCAACGCGTCACAAGATGCCTCACCAGTAAACCCTAATTCCACTTAAGGAAAGATCCTTGACGGATAGGGAAGTTGACCTAATTACAGCCTATATAAAGGGTGGTAAGAACCCTAGAAAGGTACGCCGTTTCTAAGACTGAAACTGCTTTACATACTCATTGTTTCTTAGCCCAGTACTGACTTGATCGTCGGACTGCAATCAACAGGTAAGGCCCCCTATGTTTCAACGGAGCCACCTTCAGCTACCCAAAGAGAGAGCAAAAATCACCAGGAGATAGGACAAGTCACCATCTGCCTTTGAAGTCAACGACAACTGAGTCAACCGACGCAAATAATTCCTGTTTAAGGCATGTTAAATTGATCACGATTAGTTAAATTAGAATTCGATCGTTGATGATGATGTGATAAATGTTGATAAACTCTTACCTTTTACTTTAATTAAAATACATATATACAAGAAGATGATAAAGAATTTTCAACACTATAATAAATTAAGCGAGTTAACGGATTAATCACGATCTTAGAATAATATTTTGTACCAAAACAAAATGACCTTTATTAAGTCCTTAAATTCCAAAAAAAAATATTCAGTCATGGATATTGAGTTGCCTACACTCATGGACTCTCGGTAGATGTAGGACAATTATAATGAAGATGAGTGTAGATATATAAATTGCAAAATTAGTTACATTGCAGCCATGTGATTTTATTGCTGAATCTTTATCTTATAATATATTAATGTGACGATTTTTAATGTTTTCTTAAAGAAAAATAATTTATTCTTAAATATGATTTTTTTGGGATTTATTTCTCACATAATTTTTTTTTAAAATTTCATTTTTAATATTTTAGGTTTTACTATTAAATTTAATCAGTTTAATGTTAACAATTAATTAAGATAATTAAAGTAATAAAACAAATAAATTATTAAATTAGTTATATGATTTATTTTAAATTTTAATATATCATAAACAATAAATTTCTATATTACTTTGGTTAAATAATTGTTCCTTCTTCTAACAAAAACTCTTAATATTTTAAAAAGTAATTACATATAATTTTTTATACTGCACTTTTATTTTATGTATTTATCATTTTACACGTAAACAAGAATTATTAATAAATATACTTAATATAATAGGAAAAAATTACTTTTATATTCGATAATAATATTGAAAAAAATTATTATTTTCATATGTTTTATATATTACAAAAATTAATTCTAGAAATATAAAACACATTAAAAAAATTACTATATTTATTTTTTTAAGATAAAATCATTGCCTGTGAAATATTAAAAAATAAATAATATCATAATATAAAAATTAAATTATAATATCAAAAGTAATGTATTAAAATAAATTATAGGTGTCATAGTAAATTATATAAATAAATGTGATGTTAAAAAGTAAATTATTGAGAAAAAAAACACAAATAATATTAAAAACAATAAATATCACAGTTGATGATATATTAAAAATTAAAAGACGTAATTATATTGTTTATATAAAATAATTAATAAATTCTTTAAATTTTAATTTTTAGTTAAATATTTTTTATTATCTTACCTGATATTCTTATCATTTTAACCATAAATTAACTATAGTTCATAAGAAAATTTAAAAAAAAAACAATAAGAATATAAAAGATCTAAAATAACTAAAGAGATTTACGGAAGACATTTGATAGAAACTTACTTAAGTCAATAATTGATTTGAAACCAGAAAGGGATAAACTTAAAATGAGATGTATGCTATCAATGAAAATAAATAAATAAAAATAATAAGCTAACCATAATTAATTTTATTTTTCTTAATTCTCTAATCATTTTCATATTCGGATTTATAACTTAAAAAAGAGAACTCTTTTGACCATACACCAAAAAGAAAAATGGAGAAAGAAATAACTGACCTTTATTATAAAAACTCTTCCTGGATGTGGGGTTTAATCTACCAATAAAAACCCACCTTCTTCCCATTAACCAGATAATGTTCAACTCTGTGTCCCTTTCCCTCTCTCTTTCTTCCCACCTTCTCTCATGACAGTCCCAATACAAAGAACCTTCTTCTTCTTCTTCTTCTTCTCTTATTGACTCGTGGCCACCACAGAGACTCTCTCTGGTTCCTCTGGTAATCATCTCTACACTTTTCACTGTTAAACAGCTTCTTGCTATCTGCTTGGTCAATCAGATTCATGGGTTTCTGTTGTTTTGATTTGTGCTCTGTGTCGGTACTGATTTTGTTACCCTTTTGATCTATGAGGTTCCTGTTCGTCTATTTATTTAATCCTCGATGTTGGAACTTTTCTCCCTTTGTTAGCTTGCTAGTTTTGTGGTGGGGGTTTTTAGAACACCTCATCAATTCAACTTAACTTTTCGGTTTTATCTGAAAGCTGCAACCTTTTATGATGCGTTGATGAGAGAATCTTTCGAAATCATCATTTATTGTCCTTGTTTTTATAGTCACCTCATTTATTGTCTGTGCCTATGTTGCTTTTGTATCCCTGTTTGATTCGTTGAGGAATTGGATCTGTGGAAACGGTATAGCCCTGATCTATTAATTTTCAACAAGGTTTTAAATTTTGAGGTGATGATATGTTTTTTTAATTCGTGTTTTTAGCCTGGATTCATGTTCTATTTTCATGATGGTTTTAGCTTGGAGATATTTTATGGTGTGATTCTCTTCGTCTAGAAAGTATTTGGTTTTGTGCCATGTTGATTTTTCTTTGATCTTTGTTTTGTTACTGTTGGCAGGTGCAAAGGCCTTTAAAAGCTAAGAATTTGTGGAGTTGAATTGGTGTACAGTGCTAAGGGGTTAGTTTGAAATCCAAGTTGCTACTTCCATCATCAGAAGCTCACAGGTTGGATCCATATTTTTTTCCACGGAAAATGATGATGATGTTTGAGGAGATGGGGTTTTGTAATGATTTGGATACGATGTCTACTGTCCTTGGGGAAGAGGATATCACCGCCCGGCAAACTGATCCAGAGGCGATAGTTGAGGATGATTTCAGTGATGAAGAAATTGGGGTAGATGAGCTTGAAAGGAGGATGTGGAAGGACAAAATGCGTCTCAAGCGATTGAAGGAACAAAGTAAATCTAAGGAAGGAATCGATGCAGTGAAGCAAAGACAGTCTCAAGAACAGGCAAGGAGGAAAAAGATGTCGAGAGCTCAAGATGGAATCTTGAAGTACATGCTGAAGATGATGGAGGTTTGTAAGGCCCAAGGATTTGTTTATGGGATAATTCCCGAGAAGGGGAAACCAGTGACTGGAGCATCTGATAATCTTCGTGAATGGTGGAAGGATAAAGTCAGATTCGATCGAAATGGTCCAGCTGCCATAGCCAAATACCAAGCTGATAATGCAATCCCCGGGAGGAATGATGGATGCAATTCAATTGGTCCAACTCCACATACCTTGCAAGAGCTGCAGGACACAACCTTGGGTTCTCTCTTGTCAGCACTCATGCAACACTGTGATCCTCCTCAGAGGCGGTTCCCGTTGGAAAAGGGTATTCCTCCACCATGGTGGCCTAGTGGAAATGAAGAGTGGTGGCCCCAAATTGGTTTGCCTAAGGATCACAGTCCCCCTCCTTACAAGAAGCCCCATGACCTAAAGAAGGCATGGAAAGTTGGCGTTTTGACTGCAGTCATCAAGCACATGTCCCCTGATATTGCCAAAATTCGCAAGCTTGTGAGGCAGTCTAAGTGCCTCCAGGATAAGATGACAGCCAAGGAAAGTGCAACCTGGCTGGCAATCATCAATCAGGAGGAGGCCTTGGCAAGAGAGCTTTACCCTGATTATATCCCTCCATTAGCCTCAGCTGGAGGTAGTGGATCTTTGGTGGTCAATGATAGCAATGAGTATGATGTTGAAGGATGTGAGGATGAACCTAACTTTGATGTAGAAGACAGGAAACATGAGAATGTTCACACAACCAATCTGGGGATGGAGAGAATGAGGGGAACTCTGGCAGTTCAGCAGCCCCCTTTTTCAATCAAGGGAGAGGCTGTTACAAATTTGGATTTCATGAGGAAGAGGAAGGTTTCAAATGACTTTAACGTGATGGATATGAAGATTTACACATGTGAACAGCCTCAGTGCCCTTATAGTCAAGTTCGCCTTGGTTTTCCCGACAGAATTTCCAGGGACAATCATCAGTTGATTTGTGCATATAGAGGTCCTTCAGATTTTGGGGGTCCAAATTTTCATGTTAATGAGGTAAAGCCTATCATATACCCCCAGTCCTTTGTTCAACCCAAGTCTACTGCTCAGTCTGCTAACATGGTCCCGCCTGTAATTGATCTTACTGGGCTTGAAGTTTCAGAAGATGGTCAGAAAATGATCAGTGACCTTATGACTAACTATGAAACAAATGTTCAAGGCAACAAGAACATAAGTTCATGTAATCGCATCATGGCTGCAGAGAATTCCTGCCTTCGTCAGCATGGCATGCAGCAACCACATGACAACTTCATTCGTGGGCAAGGAATCACTATGGAAGGAAATATCTTTGATGAGCCCAACATGTCCAATAATCATCACATATTTGCTAGAGAAGAAGGCCAAATTGAGCGGTTCAAAGCTATGAATGCTCCCTTCGAGACCAATCACAACAACAACAATAACTTCAATTCAATGTTTGGGTCCTTTTGTGATTTGGCATCATTTGATTTCAAGGAGGACATGCAAGGAGCAGAGATGGATGGTATTCAGAAACAGCCAGATTTTTCGATATGGTATTAGTGAAGATGACAAGTGGAATCCGGAAGCTCATTGTCTACATCACAAACTCTTACTTTCATGTGAAGTTTCTTCATCCAAAAGTCTTACCCCAATTTTCTTCACATGTAATTCTGTATGTCTAGAAATTAGATATTCTATGCTTATCCTTTACTACAGGTCTAGTATTTGTTGCAATAAAAAACTTACATGTTCCCACTAAGTAGCCCCATCCTTCTGCTCTCTTCTTTTATCAATCTACCCTGTGTTACTCCAAATCACTATTCTATGTAAGACTGTGATATAAATAAAATTTAAAGTTTCTTCCAAATTTTAGTTTGGCGGTTTGACCCAGTTGATGCTAAAATCATGGATAGGTGAAAGGTTTGTCCTTTATTCTGCCTTTTTCTTATTCTTATCCTTTCCCATGTGAAAATGGACCCCATTGCAGTTCTGACCCCATAACAGTTCTTTGGCTGATGCTAAGTTGAATTCCATTTGGATTGCTTCTTCAGACTGTGTGGTGGGGCACACCATTCACATCTTTTATGTGTCATTTGGGTTTTTCATTGTTCAACACCATTAATGTGCTGTTCAAGTACAATCTCATGGATAAACTTTTTTAGAACAATATGCAAGAGAGAAAAATAAAAATAATAGTTAATTTCTTTTTAAATCAAAGTTAACGTGTAAAACTTCTTTATAAATTTTATTTTTAAGCTACACAGATCGGTCGTAATTCATGAAGCGGATACTTTTCTTTAAATATATTTTAATGAAAGTTTTTAAAACTATTACTTCTTGGAATGTTAAAATTTGTATGACTTGAATTTTGTGTCAAACTTTACTTTCTTGTCTTGTTGAAAATAAGTGGGTGTAGAATGGAACAGTGGCATGAAATTTAGTGAATAAAGTTTATTGGTTGAAAATGTGCTGAGGATAATAATAGCACGTGTTGAAAAAAATTGGGGAAGGTGGAAGAGACCCGTGTTGACTCAAAAAGATCTTTGGTAGGAAGAAAAGAAAATAAAGAAGAAAACTGTTCTTTATTTTCATTTGGACCAAGTATGGTTTGTAATTAGTAAATGGTGATGATAATAATGTGAAAACTTCAATTTATATATATATATATATATCATTCTATCTTATTGACGAGGTCGAGAAAGATATAAATCAATATTAACAAGTTGTAACCCATAACTAAATAGTTCAAAATTTGAATTCTAACGATGTTATTTGAATATAAAATATATTATTAAGAGAAAAATATCCAAATAATTAAAAAAAAACACTATCAAATTAATAATGATTTTAAAATAAAGAACCATATTTTTTCTATAAAATTACGAATATTTAATTATGCTCTTAGTTTATATTAATTTTAATCCTCGTAAATTTGATTTTTAAAAAAGATTCTATTTTTTTAGTAATAATATGACATGCATTTTTGTTAAATGACAATTTTGTTATGACATACTGTTTCTCGTGTAAGATAAATGTATGTTAATTTACTAATGAATGGTCACGCAAATTAATATTAAAATTTCAAAATTTATAAAAAGTCAATAAATTTTCTTGAAAAAAAACTAAAACTAGATCATGTTATGTTTCCATGTTTCCAATACTAACAAACATCCTATTTAAATTGGTGTCGAGTTTCATCTTATTCTAATTCTTCAAAAGAGTGTTTCATCTCTATTGAACATGCATTCAAAAATAGGATTAAGGTAAATCACTAAAATGAATTAATCAAATATAAATGTATGTTGGAATGATGTTGAACTTTTTTTAACTAATATTTTGAATTCAATGATATTAATTTTAGTTCAAATATCTCTATTTAAGATTTTGGTACCTTGACTAATAAATTTTAAATTGACATGGTACAACAAGCACCCTTTTAATTAGATTAACATCCAATATTTTTTTTAGTTAGATTAACAAGGATTAACATTTCTCTAAGCACATATAGCTTTATTTAAAAACATATAAAGACCACTTACTCTTAATTGTCACATTGAAAGTGATAAGACTACTAATCCAAAGACTACTCATCTAATGGATATTAATACATATTTGTAAACCTTTCACTTAGTGAAATTGATATTTTAAAAGGAGGTTCATATTTGTTTGAGAGTAAATCTCCATTCATTCAAACTCTTTTGTTTGTAACTCAAGGAAATATAAGATGATTTGTTAAGGAAGATGTTATATACCCGTGTAAGGAAAAAGTGATAGTCAACACTAATAAAAATATTTTTAGAGTTTCTTGAAACAAAATTGAATATTACTCACTAAGAGTCAATTACTACAAAATAAGTGTTTATATTTCTTCTATTGCATGTGTAGTCCGTCTCTACTATTTAGTATCGATACATGCGTCTTATGAAAATACATTGATGAGTTGCTTGGAACATCATCAAACATAACACTACAAAGAAAAACTCTAATTGGATAACACACATATTTTTGTCTACATTTTTTTTATTAGACTAAGTACTTAGGATGAGAGATTTTAAGCTTTGGTCGAGGAAATCTTCAGAATGAATCATATGACTTATGGTTCTTAAACAACCTTGCATTCCAAAAAATGAATAAGGTAATTCCATTTTCATTTTATTCATATTTTAAACATACTACGTTATAAAGGTTAAAATTGAGAAAAAAGTCTTCTTACGAATTATGTGTGTAGCTCCATTCCAAACCCATTAAACCAAACACTAATTCAAGACTTAAACCTCAACATACCTAAATCCCACTTCATCCTTCTACATATACGTCGTACATCGCTATATACAAATAAAAAATAACTATTACAATTTTTTTTGAAGTCCTCTTAAATCTTTCATATCATAATCCAACAAAAAAAACTATTATGATACACTCAGAAATTTAAGGTTCCAAAGTTTGATAAATAAAGTGGAAATAGATGTAAAAAAATATTATCTCATCATGTATGATAGAAAAATGGTCTTATACGTCCAAGATAATAAGTTGTTGATTATTTTCTTTCAAGAAGTCCTTGTGGGACTCGTCTTGAGTTGGGACATGAACTTATGAACTTAAGCGAGGATGAATACATACTTGGAAAGATTTGACATAATCTTTTTTGAAATGATACAAGTACAACATAGGCATGGCTCCTAACCAGACTCAACTCAAAAACATGGTGAAAAAGAAAGTGAAACATTTAAGGAATATTTTTACACTATAAGAAAATCATTAAATAAAAATTAATTTATAAAAAATAATTAGTTATTATAGTGACTAAGTTGGATACTATTTTATAAAATAAATTAAATAAATACTAGTATCTAAAATAGTTTCTATTACTAATAAAAATTTATAAAGTAATTTCTAAATTAGTATTTAACTTAGCTATCCAGGTTTTAGCTACTGATTATTCAACCAATTTAGAAACTATTTTATAAATCTTTATTAATAATATAAATTACTTTAGATACCAATAGTTGTTCAGTTTATAAAATAGTATCTAACTTAGTTAATATAATAAATAAATTTTTTTTTCTAAAATTAGTTGTTATTTAATGATTTTCTTGTAGTGTTAGCATTAAAAAATGGTACGTGCTTAGGTACAACCTCCATTGTCAAAAAAAGAAATGGTCATAATGTTCAATTGATATGCTCCAATCCCCTTTTAATGATAGAATGATTGGAAATTGTGTTTTCCTAGCTCAAGTCGGCTTTAGGGAAAGGTCTACGACGGTATGCGATGCAAGGTAGGTGACTTTGGGACACCCGGAGATGGGTAAGACGTCCCTCGGTACTCTCAGCTTGGATATAAGTCGAGCAATCCCAAGACCATCATTTTTGTGACCCATTGTAACTGTCTTGTATCCTCGAAGAAATTTTTGGAAAGTAATTAATTTTTCCCAAAAACATGGGAAATCATTTTGGGATCATTGTGTTTTACTTGGGAAAAATGGACCAATAAGTAAAGGGGACCTAATGACGATTCCATCACCTCGTTTAAGTTATTCGCCAGGTAAATCATTTTGGGATCATTGTGTTTTACTTGGGAAAAATGGACCAATAAATAAAGGGGACCTAATGACGGTTCCATCACCTCGTTTAAGGCATTCGCCAAGATGTTTCGTTATAAATCAACTATTTATAACGATGATTTCAGAACCGTCGTTATAAAACCACTTTAACGACGATTCTAAAACTGTCGTTGTTCTACAAAATAACAATATTTTTTTTAAAAAAAAATACACTTATAACGACGGTTCCCCACTAGAACCATCGTTATAAATGCTTTTTAAAGACAGTTCTAATGGAGAACCATCATTATAAGTGTATTTTTTTAAAATTTTGTTTTTATTATTATATTTTTACTCCAATCTAATCCTACATAAAATATCAAATTTCCAGAACAATAATATATGTAATATCATAATTTAAATATATAAAAGTGTACAAAAAGTTCTATAAATATATGGAAAAGTTTGATATAATTCTAAAGTGTTATACATGATTACATTAAGGTACATCCAAGTGAGTTTCTTTGCATTTGCACTTGCATTTCTTCCCTTACTCAACATGTTATATCCAAAATAAACACTGAAATAATAAGATTTCAAGTTAGAACACACATAAGATTATGTAATGTAATATATAAGTAATAAATAAATTTTTGAATGTATAATGTAATCATAATGGTTTGATAAATCTATAATTTATACTAGAAAACATCATGTAAAATTTCATAATTTTCTGATAAGTGTAAGTATGAGAACTAAAACCTCAAAATACCAAAAAAATACCCAAATAATACTAAAATTTTTAAAAAATGATAGTAAATGATGGATTTTTGGAATTTTAGTGGGGCCAATTCCCTTTGGGCATGGTAACTAGATTTGTTACCTCGTTTCGAACAACTTTCATTTTTTACGCGTCTCCATCTAACTTCTCTATCAAAAGTTATGATCGTTTGAAGTTTTGCCACAATAATTTTTGGCAAATCCAAATCTATCACTCTTCTCTTCAATATGAGAACTCCTCCATCAAATATACGCTAAATCAAGATCCCACAAAATTTTTTGGATCAAAAATCAATTTCTACCTATTTTTAATGAATTTTACAATATTTCCTTACGTTGTTCATCCCTTTTGTATCTTGTACCGACCAGTCCTCGGATGTCGTTGACCGCTAGTAATGATGGAGCCACGTAAGTTGGGTCCCACGAGCACGGCTGGGCCAATGCCTCGCAAAGCACGTGAGCCAAGGCTGAAGAGTGGTTAGAGATCGATCACAAGGATGTGCTGATGTGTCCTCGTCAGGGTAGTGAGGGAGATGAGAGATCGAACATCGGTGACTCAAACAGTAGAGCTGGGCCACGAGAGGTGGATCCTAGACCACACACTGATTATCAGTTAGGGAGAAGCCTAGATCACGAGGGGTCATTTTGTGTGGTGTGGATGACGCGTTCAAGCGTAACACGAGTAAAGAGCCACTGGAAGAGAGACGACCTGTGAGGGTCACGTTCCAGGGGTGAGATGCATGCATGACACGTGAACAACTAGGGCACTTCCAGGACGGATGGTCCAAGAGATTAGGTGCACAAGTTGGTATCCAGGTGGTCATCCCGTCAGAGGTTGCACTTCAGTAAGGGATGTTAGAATATATGGCCTTAAACGAGAGGGGAGGGGGGGGGTGAATTGTTTAAGAAAGATTTTCGCAGACTTTTAACCTTAGAATGAAAATACTTTGAAAGAACCTTGATTAAGGATTCAGTTTTTCCAAAACAAACAACAAAAGCAC
>Ga0123342_1008548_pt1 | contig 12788 bp, 8 predicted proteins | sample Turbeawhitnodule_FD_89960 | JGI IMG/M metagenome (GOLD analysis project Ga0123342, IMG submission 89960) | Root nodule microbial communities of legume samples collected from Mexico - Turtle bean Mexico white nodule | ecosystem: Host-associated > Plants > Roots > Nodule | place: Mexico: Nepantla...
TATTAATAATATGAATAATGTTAATAATATGAATATAATATTAAGAATATGAATATTGAATATAATATTAATAATATGAATATAATTTATATTATTATTATTATAAATTGTATAAATTATATTAATAATAATATGTATAATTATATTAATAATAATAATATGTATAAATTATATTAATAATAATAATATGTATAAATTATATTAATAATAATATATATAAATTATATTAATAATAATAAATATAAATTATATTAATAATATGTATAAATTATATTAATAATAATATGTATAAGTTATGCTGCAGTTTACTTCCACTATCTATAAGATAAGATCATAATTTTTTTAGGGATGGTATCCATAGAAACATGTCACCAAGCAAACAACGAATTGCTTATCTCCTCGTGAGATCCACTTTTTCTAACTTTTTTGGCACTATCCCATTTATTTGTGGTTAATTTCCCTTTTTAAATGTGTCTCTTACAATTGATGCAGAACAATCTCAAATGGTGCCTTTTATACCCATCAAAGACAAGTAAATAAATGGCAAAATCATAAGAATTATATACTTAAAAAATTGAAGCCGTACTTTCATGCCAAACTTCTTCACCAAATTTAAAATATTATATATTGAAAAATAAAGATGTCTGTTGAATTACGACCTTTTTAAATTTTTTTAAATTATTTTAATAAATTTAAAATAACAATGCATATTTTTGTAAGAAAACCTACATCCTCTCAAAGTCCAAAAGTTTATAAATTCTACACCCTCTGTTTCACACGACTTTGAATTATTTCCAATTTAGAGGGCTAAAAAAGAAGTGACTTGCCAAAATTGGTTTAGGGGAAAAGAGATTCCGTGTATTATTCACTTCAAAGCTGTATGATATGCAATATCGGTCTTCTAATGTTATGAACTTGTTTTTTATTATACTTCGATTAAACAACATAAACTTTGATAATATTGCATGAAGAGGTAGGTCTGAACATGGAAGATTGTTTGAGTTACAAAACAGAAATGTAATTACCATGGAACAAATCCTTGAATGTAGCATTTTCTATTTCATTTTATAAGCGTTGCATAAAGGAAAACAAAGTATAAAGTTCAGCAAAATCCATGACTAATATCACTAGCATTAACAACGGGTGGAATAACAAAATGCCAAAGCTTCCTAATACCCCCAATCCTATATTTCATGCACAAAAATTCCCTCGCATACTGTTTCTCAACCTCTCTATCCACGTCATGAAGAAACACGTGCGTCACACCCGATTTTCTTCTCCCACGCGCCATCATGGCAGCAGAGTATATCACCGCCATCCTCCCCGGGGCTGCCGGAAAATACCCTCGAGGCCCGTCGATCATGATCACATCCCAATCACGATCGTACACATCATTCGGCAGGTTGCTGAGTGCCAGCATGCACCGCCAGTCACCCTTTAAGGCATGACCCGTGGGAGTGGCACCGCCACAATCCCTTTTGTAAGAGGTTACGAGGGTCTTGGCGTCGGCGAGGCGCGTGGGGTAACGCACGGTATGGGCGCGTAGGATGGGGAAACGTTGGATGGAGGAGAGGGTCCACTTGGGATCCTCGTCAAGGAACAACGTGGTGCCACGTGGGTTGAAGGAGTCCCACATGAGGGAGTCGTGGCCGAGACCGAATACGAGGAAGTTGCATGGGGCAAGGGATTGGAGGACGTCGAAGGCGCGTCGAATCTCGCCCTTGGTCTGTTGCGGGAGCGCGAGCGCGGTGGCGTAGTGGAGGATGGTGACGAGGGTGAGGGGTGTGTCGTCGAACTGAGTGGCGATGGCGGACTCAGAGTCGGTGAGGCGGACGGCTGTGGTGGAGGGGATGCAGTGGTTGTTGGGGTCGATGAGGGTGTGGCGGAAGAGGAAGAGGAGGAAGAGAGTGGTGGCGAGTGTGGCAGCGAGGAGGGTGAGAAGGCGGGAGTTGGGGGTGGAAGGGTGTTTCTTCTTGTGGAAGGGTTGGGAGGACCTGAATATCAAGGCTTGCATGTTGGTAGGTGTGTTTGATATGTGCAGGAAGTTACGTGAATCTGCGGAGGGTGAATGAAGGAGTGAATGTGATGGAGAAGTTAGAGATGCATGGAGATGAAGTGAAGCGCGTTGTTGTAGCAAGAGATGTGGCATATACTTCCTCCTTCATCATGATCGTTTTTCTATATTTAGCTCACATATTAGACGTTGTCGCATCTATGTAGTAAATCAAGTTAATCAACCATCTTATTTAATCTGCACTGTCTAATTTTACATATACCACTTTTTTGAGGTTGTCAACCATCTTTATCAATAACTTTTTTCTCTCCACCTCTGCCAAATCCAATGAGCAATGTTAACTATCCAAGCTTCAGCCAGAAATTCTCAGTTACAGGAAGAAGAGAAAGTAAAACAAAACCTGTTCTGATAGTTTTAGGTTGCAGTAATTAATGTATGACTATTATTTTAGGATTTGCGATGTGCCCTGGTTGTATGAGTCAATTGACTTGAGAAATTATCAATCGCTCTTTTAAAATTTTTTGGGAGGCAATGGGTATCAAGCATATGATGGCAGTGGTGATGCTGGTATGCTGCAAAGTCATATGAACTTCATTTTTTTTACTTTCTGAGCAAACAGAAACAGATTAAAAATAAAATAAAATATTTAGATCCTTAGTAAAGTAAAAATTGACGAAAAATAGAGTTTTTTGAAAATTCTTTTTATTTCTTACAAAAAAATGTTAGAAAGAAATTATTTCTCTCCTCTCTCCTCTACCACACAAAATCAGTTTTCTCCTTCATCCATTTTCCTCCACTCTACTCTACAAAACAACACCTAAGTGCTGTAATGTATTTTTATTTTCAATAATTGTAATGGTAAACGTCTTATTTCATTTGCAACCCTTTCCAACTAGACATGTTATTATTTTATTTCATAATTTTATTTATATTTATTTTTATTAATTAAAAATAATATTTTATTATTATATGGAGGTGTAAGGTAGAAAGTAAAAGAATAACAAAAATGTCAGCCAAACTTTATTCTAAAAAGAATGCAAACAACCGTACAAATTCTCAACTGGTCTCACAATTATATGTAAACTGAAAAAATATTAAGCACCAAAGTTAAAAAAACGTGGTGATATCTTTACACCATGAATAATAGTAATAAACATGTACTTGAGAAATAAATTAATATTTTAATCCTATTAAATTTATTTTTTAATTTAAAATATTATTATATTATTATAATGGTTTATCAAGTATATGCATGATAATTTTTGGGTGTCAACAAAATCTTGTCCTTAAAAAAATCAAATTTTACAGAAGTAGAAATCACAAGTCATGGGAACAGGAAGCCTGCACCATTTACTAACTAGCCGGATATTCCGTCACAGGGTTAAACATATGACAAGCTTTAAGACTGATTTCTTTAAACTAATCACAAAGTATTCAGTAAAGGCGTTAGACGTTAACAGAACAATATCATACAAAATTAAGCTAAAAAATCTCCACATAGAAAGCTGATATTCGCACGTGCAGAATGCCTGTGTTAGGCAAACTTAAGCCACAAGGGGGAGCATTGAAAAGATAACACTGCCGCATGCTGCTTATTACATCCTCCACCATGATCTACTTTTCCTATCTTCAACTTTATCAGCTTCTTCAAACTTTGAGCACAAGACATTTACACATCTTATAATGGAGCAGCATCTGAATATTGATCATTTAGCAATTAAGAATGCAGATTGGTTTGAGTGCAAGCTTATCTCTTTGTCTCAGATTCCGCTGAGTTTGATTGATCTCTGTGCCGAACAGTTCGAGGGACAAATGACAAGCCTTTGCTGCGGCGACCAAAGCTGATAGATGAAGGGGTGGAGTCAGAAGTGCTCAGTTTAGAGACTGCTGAAACAAGGTCATCCACGGCTGCGTTTTCCACTTCCATCATTCCTGCAGCATCCTCCTTAGGAACAGCTTTTTTGTGTTGGGACTTCAATCTCTGTTTCTTAGATGGTTTAGCCTTCTTGAAAAACTCAAATGAGGTGGGGAATTTATGCTTGTCAACTAGATGCTGATGCCTACGATTGTAGCTTTTGAATTTCAAACCACACCTTTCCACCAAGCATTCATACTATATAACAAAGACAAAAGAAACACATTAACAAGTTGGCATCAAGTGCACAATTAAATATGTGGATGCACAAAATAATAACGGGCTATACAGTAAGGTCCCAAAGAAATAACTGAAAAAGCATATAAGGAAGGCACAAAAAAGTTTAAATCGGTATTTGAAATTACCAAATCGTGAATGAAGTTGTGCTGTCAATTTGTAAGATGATATAACTTTAAGAAAAAAAGATGAAGTATACATTACTGGAGAAAATAGAAGAAACCAAAGTAATTTTGAATACACACTGAATAAGGCAATAAACATCCAACTAGTCAATTCTTTAACGATAAGGAATATATCATTGATTCAATACTATAAGGAATTGTATCGTAATAGCACAATGAATCATCTTTACACTTACACACCATATCGTAACCACGTGCAACTTTTGCCTGAAAGAAAGAATCATGCACTTCAGATACATGTATGCTGAGCAACCGCGACGTTGGGTAGATTCTAGAGCATACAGAACAAGATGCAGTATGCCTTGCATTATAGTGATTTTCGAAGTCATCCATTGAAGTCAAGCGTGCACCACAACCAACAATGGGACAAAAGATTTCCCTGCACAAAAGGATAGAATTTGAGATGAGGCACATGGACTGTCACTCGTCATAGTAAAATTCAAAGTTAAGGTTAAGAAGATTATTTGGTCCCTATAGGTAACAATCATTCAAAAAATCAGTTTTTGTATCAATCCTCCAAGTTTTAACCCCTATACACCCTTACAGAGACTAAAATTAAAAGATTTTTTCATTCAGGAATTGAGTTCTAAACGAGTTTCACCTATAGGGACCAAATGATTAATTTAAAATACGCACGTTTTATTACCTAGCCTCTTAATAATACACACCATGTTCCGTAAGTTTTCTACCCTTTACACCCTTGTGGAGACTAAAATTAAAGTTTCTTTTTTCAAGAACTGATTTCTAAATGACGTAACCTATAGGGATCAAATGATTACGACTTTCTTGGGCAACAGTGTATGGCCTTGTGAGTAATACCAATAAAATTGTGTTTCTTCAATATGTTTTAAAATAAATAATTTAACGACAACAATTATATAGAAAAAAAACCAGCTTCATCAAGAAGTGAGTAGAACAAAAGAAAACTAGAGTTAGAGAATTAGAAATAATGACAATCCACAATGAAAACGAAACCCCACATTTGAAAATCATTTGCCAGCAGTGATTTGGATCTCACATAATGTTAAGGATATGAAAGCATCATACAAGGATCAGTACCTTCCTTCTTCCTCTTGCATCCATTTCTCAAGCTGATCCTTCTCTTCTGTCAATTCCAAAGCAACCTTTGAAATGCAAAGGGGTAAGTAAAAGTTATCATCTCAAATTCAGTACTTATAACCATTAATCAAACACCAAAAAAATTGAAAAACAGAGAGAAAAGAAAACCTGTTTAGCAAGAAGTTCTCGTTCGAGGTTACCGGGAGCGAAGAAAGGAGAGTCGGGTCCGAACCTGCGACGGAGCGGTTTCCAGAACGGAAACCCTAATTGCTGATTCTGATTGTGCTCCACTTTCATCGCCATCTTCACACTCTTCAATTCAACCAGACACGGTATTTTCTTTCCAGTTTCAATTTTGAATTGAATAGAATCTTCAGTGGTCGGATCAATTTTTTGAATCACATGTTTCTGTCGGACTCTTTAACCTTGAGCTCAAAACTTCTTTCAAATTCAGCAAGCCCATTTAGCAATTTACTGGCTACCTGGCCCCAGCTTTTCTAGGAAATTCTTGCTGCACCTTCATTCCTTCTTCTTGCACTTCCATAAAAGAAACAAAATGACAATTTTATCCTCATTTTCATTTTCGTTGAACAAGAAAACTTTAATGATTTTCAAATCTGTTATGAAGACTTGCTGCCGTGTATGTGTCTAGATAGTTAGATTTTGTCTTGTTAATTTACATTTATGATCCAAATACACCTGATTTTGAAATCTTCTTTAAATGTTTTTTTTTTTAAATCTATGTTTATTTTAATTAGTTGATTCCAATATATTAATTAGTTGATTCGTATATTAATTAGTTGGAATTATTTTTGTATAAGTCTTTTGACTATATCAAGTATTTTAAGAGATTGATTTATCGTATCAACCGGTTAAAAACACTTAAAGGTTTTTAAAGGATTTAAAAAATAATTTGTTTTCTTTTTGTCTTTTTTGTTAAGTGAAATCAACCAATTATTTTGATAAATTAATCGATTTTTTATATGATAATTTCATCAGTTAAAGAAAACAATCAATTAGTTTAAAAAATCAATTAAATAATTTTAACATGATATTATTATGTTTTTCAAACTATTTTTAATTGATTTAAATTGATTTCATTAAATGATCAAACTGTTTTAACAATTTTTCTTAGCCTATATAAAGATATTTTCTAATCATTTAACATAACACTTTTTCAAGTGAGAAAAACAAACAATTTTAAAATAATTCTTGAAGATTACATTTTAATCTTGGATCATTGTTGTGATGTGAAGTAGGTTTTGGGTTATCATTTATGTTGTTCTTCATTTGTATCACACCCATGTGTATTCAAACTTCATTCTTCTTTATTGTATTGTGTTGTAAATAGATTCAGATAGGGTTTCTGAAATTTGTGTGTGGTTAAGAGTGTTGTGTGTTCTTGAAGGGTTCAAGATCAACACTCTTAAATGTTTTTGTAATCTTGTTTGATTGCTTTAGTGAATTCTCAGTGGTGTGCTGAGGACTGATGTAGCTCTTTGTTAAGAGAGAACCATTATAAATCTCATGTTCGACCAACTTTGAAAACCATTTGTAATTTTTTTTATTACTCTTTGTTGAATCAAACCTTTGTGAAAATCTTTAGTTTTTTTTTTTTTCATTCAATAATGTGTCATCATTCTCTTCATTATTCTTGTGTGCATATAAGTCAGAGTGATCATGATGTGAGTTGATTTTTAGATGGTTCCATTTTATGGTGACACTTTACTTAGAGTTGGTATTTTAGAAATTTATGGTGAAACCTAAGGAAGATTTCCACTGGACACGAACTTAACCAAATGGTTAAGTAAGTGTGAAGGTGCACTTCACAAAGGCAAAGATGAAAAATCAATATAAAGTGAAAGATGAGATGCATTGTGTAATGGAAATGGCAATAAGGTAAGCATCAATGGTGGTCATGGCCGAACCAAATGATGAACCATAAGCATATAACAAAAGCAAAACCAAGAGCAAGAATTCAAGATAAAGACATATATGAAATGGAAATACATTGAAAAGAGTGGAAGAAAAGTAGCTTACGGAATGGTTGTGAGAGTGGTTCACACCACTTGGGGTGTGGTAGCCACCAAGAGTGAAGGGTCGCCACTTGAGAGTCTTACACTAATCAAGATAAGACCTAGCCAAGAGAATTCAAACCTCAAACTTCTCACACAATTTGTGCAGAGTAACTTTTCTCTTCAAAATTAACATGTAAAAATACAAGGAGTATGACACCTTATTTATAGGAGATGGTGTCTTGTAAAACAAGAAGCAAAGGTAGGATGGGAAACCTAAAAATGGGACTTCCTTTAGGGTTTGTAGGCTTGTTCTTCTAGAAACTAGGTAAAAAACAAACTAAAATGATAACTACACCCCCTTATTATGCTAAAGACACTTATTCTAGCCTATCTTGCTATTTGGATCCAAAAGTGAGCCCAAATTATTTACAACTTGGTTTATTCTTAAGAAGACTAGTAGAAAGAAAAAAAGTGCTCTGGTTTGTTCTAGATCCTCTGGTGAGGTCTGCTAGATCCTTAGTGAGGTTTTCACTTGATTGTTAAGATGACTTCTCATAGTATGAATGGTATTGTGCATCCTTGATCATCTCCTTGTTAACTTTAGGAGCAAAAATAAAGAGGGTTTAAGTATAAAACAATAACATTAAAGGGGCTTTTACTCCCAAGGAGAAAAATGGTGTGTAGTAATCCTTACTATATCCATTCCTATCAACCACCCCTTAAACATCATTATAAGCCTAAAAGTCCCCCTTATTCTATTGAGCCTGAAGTATATCTCCCTTCTTTTGATGGAAATGAAAATGTTGAGGCATATTTAGAATGTGAGACAAAGGTTGATCAAATTTTTGAAAAGCACAGGGTGAATGAATTTAGAAGATTATCCATGGTTATCTTAAGTTTTCAAGAACATGTTATGTCTTGGTGGAAACAAAGGCAAAATGATGTTAGGATTGGTAGAAAATCAAAAAAATTGAATTGGAAGGAATTGAAGGTGTGTATGAGAAGAAAAATTGTTTTTCTTTCATATGAGAGAAATAAGAAGATTAGAGAAGAAATCAAAGAGCTTGTAAAAATAGGAAAACAATTTATAGAAGGAAAAAAGAGTTTACAAGAAGAGAGACAGAGTTTAGAGAAAAAGTACAAGCTCTTACTAACAAGAAAGAAGACAAACAACAGATAGAAAGAAGAAAGAAGAAAGAGAAAATAATAGAATAAAAAAGAAAAGAACAAAAAAATATTTTTCTATAGTTGAACCAAATATTGATAACATTTTGTCTTCTATATAAAACCCTTGTGAAGATGCGCTTGAAGAAAATTTTGTGTTTGGAGTTGAACTAGATATAGATATAAAGTTTTCCTCCATGGAAGAGCCATATGAAAAGTTTTTAGAAAAAGAAGAAGAGGAATCTAGAAAGGACACAAAGTATCATATAACACCCTCTACAAGCCTAGTTGAAAAAAGAATCCTTAAAGAGAGATTACGACACTTTGAACTCTCCTTTTTAATTTAAATCATAATGTTAACTATTCTTCTCAAAAATAAAAAATAACATTTTGTGATGTTGTTGCCCGGCTTGGGCAATGAACAAGACAAAGTGAACGAAAATATTTTTGAAAATGGCCATATTTCATCCCAACAAAACTTTTATAAAAAAAAAATAAAGGGCATTATTTCCTTACTAATTTCCTAAAATACAATTGATGAAAATCCATCCAGCCTTAAAACATTTGGCTAAGAAGATTGGAAGCAGAAAAGGATTTTAAAAGACTCTCATCTCAGGGAGAATTGATGTTGTTTGCTCTTCCATTTTTATCTAGTTTTATAAACATTATACATAGTAGTATAGGCTTTATTTTGGGTTTGTATTTGGACCAATTTTCATGGGCCATGTATTGGGCCAATTAGAACAGGGTGTAAATAGAAAAAGAAATAGTCTAGCTAGAGTTACAATTAGGCCTCCTTGGTCCCAATGCAACTCTAGACCATCTAAGGTGCATAAATAAATTATTAGAGTGCAAATAGAAAGCATGGAGTGGCAAGGAAGACATGAAGGTCCACATGTCATCTCCTTAATAGAGGATTCCCACCAATGCCAAAAGGACATTTGTCTTCATGGGAATGGACAGGATTCTCTCCAATTAGAGGAGGACATTTGTCAACCTCTAATTTGAGAGAATTTGCTCATAATAGAGAGAGTCACTTGTCCTTCTATGAGTGGAGAGTTATTAGGGTTAAAGCTTGCACCTTTGCTGCACATAGCAATATAAATACAAGTGATAGCTCCCTTGTAAATTAGCTTTGAGTAGACTATTGAATTGTTGCCAAAATTTCAGCCTCAACTAGTCTCTTAGCTCACTCTTTGCTAGCCTTATTTCTAAGTGTTTTAGCAAGAAACCTCTTAGGAGTTGGCCTAACCTCTCTTAAGCTTCATTATTATTCTCCATACACTAATACTTCAAAATTTCTTTCACTCATTTTAGCCACCCAGTCCCACCAAATTTCGCACCCCAAAATACAAAACAAAAGACTCATAACAATGCAAGCTAGGATTGCATCAACAGTTATCTTAAATTTCTTACTCCATTTTTCTTTGATGTTTATAGTAGGTTGTTATTTAATCTTAGAGGACAACACTTAATCAAAGAAATAGAGGTTGTTGTCATTGAGCATCATTGAGATATGAGGACATATCCTTTTCCGGAGGGAGGGAATGATGGAAACCATTTAGCCTCAAAACCATTGGCTAAGAAGATATAAGAAAATAGAGCTTGTATCGGAAAGGAGAACTCATAATTGAAGAGTTTTTTTTCTTCTTCTTAGCCTTGTAAAAATTGTACTAAGAAGTGTAAGTTTTGTTTGGGCTTGTCTTTTGGGCTAATTTTCATGGGTCATGTAATGGGCCTACTAAAGTAGGGTATAAATAGGAAAAGAGGGTCTAACTACAGTTACAATTGGGACTCCTTGGGCTCAATGCAACCCTAGGCTGTCTAAGGTTCTCAAATAAGCTTCTAGGGTAAAAAAAAAGAGGTCTAGAATGGCTAAGTGGAAGCATTGAACGTTCAAGCATGGCATGGGAAGCATGAGGAGTCCACCTAAGCATAAGAAAGGAAGGCGTGAATGTCCATATGTCATCTCCTCAATGGAGATTATTTTCCTCTAACGAATAAAGGCCACTTGTCAACCTCTAACTTGAGAGGATTTTCTCCGACGAGAGGAAATCATTTGTCACTATAGGAATTGAGAGTTTTTAGGGTTAAAACCAGAACCTAGGCTGCTTGTAGCATAAATAAGTGTGTTAGGGATCTTGTAAATTCAACTTGAATTGAGTAAAAAATTTATGTCAAAATGATGTCTCACTTGTGTCAAGTTCACTCTATGTTAGCACCAATTTGTGTGTCTAGCCTAGAATTATTTAGAAGTTGGCCTCACCTCTTCTAAAGCTCTACTTCAACACAAAAAAAACCACCTTCCTAATATTACTTCTACCTTTATACAACTTCTGCTTTGGCTTCATTGAATCCATACAACATTACAAACTCTAAATAAATTCATGATTGGTTCCAGCCACAAAACCATAAGCTAGGAAGATAGAGAAAGATGAAGTTTTATCGGAGAGGATAACTCATAACTGAAGAGTCTTTTTCTTCTTCTTAGCCTTGTAAAAATTGTATAGAGTAATGTAAGTTTTATTTGATCTTGTTTTTGGGATAATTTTCATAGGCAATGTATTGAGCCTATTAAAGTAGGGTACAAATAGGAATAGAAAGTATAGTTAGGGTTACAATTGGGCCTAGTGAAAGCCTAGATCATCTAGAGTTCCCAAATAAGTGTATAGGGTAAAAAAAAGGCATGAAATGACTAAGTGGAAGCATGGAACGTCCAAGCATAACATGATAATGAAACCTTAAGTGATAGAGCATCCACTGAGCTAGCCCGACCTTCTAGAAAGATGACCAGCAACATGACACAAGTCCTAGAGCTAGGTCAAGCTCATTCAGTAGTCACTGCCTTAGAGCCTCTTATACCTCAGAGGATTACCAAGAGCAAAGCCCACATAATTGGACCTGAGCACTAGCTATTTTCCCTGCTTTTTATTAGTAGATTAGGATGTATTTAGCATAAATTGGGCTTGTGCCAAAACCCACTTTAACATAGCTTCTAGAAACACATCTCATGACCACCCCTTGCCTCACTTAACCTAGTTTCTAGAAGCTACCACCTACCTTGTGTATCACACTAGGTTACCCTAGTTTCTAGAATGTTTCTCCTCATAGTCACCCCCTACCCTTCATTCTTGCTTTACTATCTCCTATAAATAGGATTCCTTGCCTCATTGTAATACACATTGAATATTGAAGAAAAGAAACTTTATCAGAGTATTTCCCTGAGTGTCTCTAAATTTTTATGAGTCTTATCTTGAGCAGAGTGTGCTTCAAGTGGTGACTCACTCCTCACTTATCTTGGAGTTGTCTCCCTAAGTGGTGTGACTCTACCTTCATTTCTATCCATTTTTCCTATGCTTCCTTATCTCTTTCCTTTTTTACTTCATTATTCCACCATTTACTCTTACTTTGCTATTCCTTATCTTCCATTTCCATTCGATCATCTCTTTATCTTTTGTGTTCTTAATTTTCGAGTTTATCATCATAATAATTGTGTTTTTATTTTGCTCTCTTGAAGAGAACCTTCACACTTACTTAACCACTTAGTTAAGTCCGTGTCCAGTGGCAATCTTCATTGAGTCTCGCCATATCTTGTTAAATCAAAATCATAATCCAAGTAAAAACCTCTAAAAATGTGCAATCCAAAAATCAACTCACATCACATGGGAAGCATGAGGAGCCCACCTAAGCATAGGCAAGGAAGGGATGAAGGTCCACATGTCATCTCCTTAATGGAGAGGATTTTCCTCTAATGAAGAAAGGCCACTTGTCAACAATTTGAGAATAATTTCTCCAATGATTTGTCACCATACGAATGAAGAGTTTTTAGAGTTAAAATCGGAATCTTGGTTTCCTTAGCACTATAAATAAGTGTGTTAGGGCTCTTGTAAATTCAACTTTGTTAGAATGGATGACTTTAAACTAGAGGGGGGGGGTGAATGGTATAAAGAGAGATTTAAAAAACTTTTAAGTCAAGAATGAAATTATCTCAAGAAACAATTGATAAGGAATCCAGTTTGCCAAATCACAAAGCTAAAAGCACAGCACCAAAAAAACAATCGGTTGTTTCGCAGAAACAATCGGTTGTTTCGCAGAAACAATCGGTTGTTTATACCAGTATACAAATATCAAAACTGAATTTAAAGAGTTAAGGGAGAGAGAGAATGCACACAGAGATTTATACTGGTTCACTCTAA